>OJOF01000507.1_pt1 | contig 34439 bp, 26 predicted proteins | sample 1598181 | NCBI WGS metagenome assembly OJOF01 (sample SAMN01915226, study PRJEB22387) | human gut metagenome | isolation source: stool | host: Homo sapiens | place: USA
GGAACATTTCTTGAATATGAAAAAATCCCTCAATCCAACACGGAGAGAGGGATGATAGACATGAGTGATTTTGAACTTTTATCTTTGGTCGTGATGACCGCGAACTTAATCGTACAAATCCTCATCTACATAAAGAAGAAATGAGCCGCCCTTTGCCCAAAAGTGTACGACTCATTTTTTCTGAGTATCATTGAGGGCTAACCGTTCATCGGCAGCACTCTTTCTATTTCTAATTATAAACGCTTTTGGTGTTTTGTCAAGCACAAAAACCGGCAATGTTGCCGGTTTTCGATGAGAGAAAAGGCGGAGACGGGTTACGCGGTGAGCAAAATCGCGACACCTTGTTGAAAAATGCAGAAAAATTTTATTTTGCGTTGACGAGCGGGGAAAGAAGTGCTATACTTTTAAATAGAAATAAAGAAAACGTCCGCTACGGACGCTTCTCGGTCGATAAACGATCTGGTAAATCGTTTATCGATTCCAGATGTTACACCATCTGAAAACTTCGCGAAAAGACGCCGATAGGACGTTTTTTACAAGAGGGGTGCTTCATGTCTAACACTTAGTTAGATTATAGCACAAGCCAAAAGATATTTCAAGGCTTTTCAGATGCTTGTCTGGAGAGCCTTTTTTATTTCTGAGTTTGAACCTTGACAATCAAATGAACCCGCAGACGAGAATACCCGGCGCAAATCAGTGTGCATGTGCGCACCTCTGCAAAGGGAAATACGCGGATAAGCGCGACCGGACAAACCTGATCGTGCCGCAGGAACGGCGTTTGAAAACGGGTCACTAAAATCAGAATTATTAAAACGAATGATCTTTGTTTTAATCGATGTGCATAGCTACTATCCAGCTATGCACATACATTAGAACAAAGTTTGGTGGAAACGCGCGGGCTCGAACCGCGGACCTCCTGCGTGTGAAGCAGGCACTCTAACCAGCTGAGCTACGCTTCCATATCAACTGTATTATGTATTCTATCACAGAAAATGGGATTTGTCAAACGCTAATTTGGGGATGACGTGATTTTTGCGGAGGGATTTACAGAAAGTTTCAGTAAACTTTCCTTTTTCCGACACTGTATTTAACGCGGGGGCAGTATACTGAAAACACAGAATGCACGGGGAACGCCGCAAGTGGGCTGAAATGCGGCGGAGAAGCTTGCCTTTATGTGGGTTTTATCGGTGGTTAGTTATTGAAACTATACAAACCGAAGTGAGTTTTCATGGATTATTATTAGAAATTAGCTAAAAACCCTTGAACTTTTTTCTTGTTGTGGTATTATTAGTATAAACATTGGTGCAGAGCGTCTTTTATTAAATTGAACGGCACGGAAAATAGGAAAATAAGACGCTGTGCGGCAAAAAATTCGGACGGACTGCGGGTGCAAAAATGAGAATGGCATGCACCGCCGGCGTTTGCCGGGATGTTCCGAATGGAAAGGACAGGACGTATGAGTGAGATGATAAACAAAACGGCGCCGGAAGGCAATGTTCCGCTTTATTTGTTCCGCAGCGGCAAAAACAGCCATTCCTACGAATACATGGGTGTGCACAACACGGTGAAGGACGGGAAGACATGCACCGTGTGCCGCGTATGGGCGCCGAACGCGCAGGCAGTTGCCATTACCGGTGATTTCTGTGAATGGAATCCGGAAAAGTATCCGCTTACAAAGATCGACGACGCGGTTTGGGAGGGCTATACGGACGAACCCTTAAAGGAATTTGACGCGTATAAGCTCGTCATTACGGCGGAGGACGGCACGGTGACGTACAAGGCCGACCCGTATGCGTTCCACGCGGAGACGCGTCCGGGCACGGCTTCCCGCTACTACGACATTTCGGGGTACAAGTGGAACGACGGCCGCTGGTTTGAGCACAAGAAAAAATACCCGCATTATAACCAGCCGGTGAACATCTACGAGATGCACGCGGGCTCCTGGCGCAAATATGCGGACGGCAGCGTGTTCTCTTACGACAAGCTCGGTGACGAGCTGATCCCGTATGTGCAGGAAATGGGCTTTACGCACATTGAGTTGATGCCGTTGACGGAGTACCCGTTCGACGCTTCCTGGGGCTATCAGGTGACGGGCTACTTTGCGCCGACCTCCCGCTACGGCACGCCGAAGGACTTTATGCGCTTTATCGACCGCTGCCACCAAGCGGGCGTCGGCGTGATTATGGACTGGGTGCCGGGACACTTCCCGCGCGACGAGGCCGGCCTTGCGAAATTTGACGGCATGCCGTGCTATGAATATGCAGACCCGAGAAAGGGCGAGCACAAGGAGTGGGGCACGCTGGTGTTTGACTACGGCCGCACGGAAGTCATCAGTTTTTTGATGAGCAGCGCACTGTTCTGGGTGAAGGAATACCACATTGACGGCTTGCGCGTGGACGCTGTGGCCTCAATGCTGTACCTTGACTACAACCGCAAGGACGGCGAGTGGATCCCGAATAAGAACGGCGGCAAGGAAAATCTGGAGGCCATTGCGTTCTTACAAAGACTGAACGAGGCGGTTTTTGCCGAGGTGCCGGAGGTCATGATGATTGCCGAAGAAAGCACCGCGTGGCCGATGGTGACGAAGCCGACTTACATGGGCGGTCTCGGATTCAATTATAAATGGAACATGGGCTGGATGAACGACATGCTGCGCTACATGTCGTTGGATCCGCTATTTAGAAAGGGCAGCCACAACAGCCTGACGTTCTCGTTCTTCTATGCGTTCTCCGAGAATTTCATTTTGCCGATCTCGCACGATGAGGTCGTTTACGGCAAGGGTTCTCTCTATAATAAGATGCCGGGCACGCCGGAGGAAAAGGCTGCAGGCGTACGCTGCTTTGCGACCTACATGATGGCACACCCGGGCAAAAAATTGCAGTTTATGGGCACGGAGTTCTCGCAGCACGACGAGTGGAACTTTAACGAAGAACTCGAGTGGAATTTGCTGCAATATCCTGAGCACCAGATGGCGCAGACGTTCTTTAAAAAGCTCAACGCGTTCTACCTCGGCCGTTCCGAGCTGTGGGAGATTGATTTCTCGTGGGAGGGCTTCTCGTGGATCTCGAACGACGACGACAGCCAGAGCGTCATTGCGTTCCGCCGCTTTGACCGCGAGGGCAACGAGCTGATTGCCGTGTGCAATTTCCTGCCGGTCCGCCGCGAGAATTACTGCATCGGCGTGCCGTACGCGGGCGTTTACGAAGAGGTGTTTACTTCCGACGCTGCGGAGTTTGGCGGCACGGGCTTTACGAACGGCAGCAACATCCGCACCGTGGATGAAGCGATGCACGGCTTTGAGCAGAGCATTTCGCTGACGCTGCCGGAGAACACGGTATTCTTCCTGCGCTGCAAGCGCAAGGCGGCAAAGAAGCCCGCCGCGAAGACGACAAAGACGACGGCAAAGAAGCCCGCGGCCAAAAAGGCAGCCGGCACAAAAGCCGCAAAGAAAAAAGCCTGATTCATTTTACATGAAACAATATACGGGCGGCGGCAAAATGCCGGAACGCTCGAAATCTACCAGAGAGGGGATCATCAGTCATGTTACCTAAGCAAGAAGTAGTTGCAATGCTGCTGGCAGGCGGCCGTGGCAGCCGTCTCGGTGTTCTTACCAAGAACCTCGCAAAGCCGGCTGTTCCGTTTGGAGGCAAGTACCGTATTATCGACTTTCCGCTTTCCAACTGTGTGAACTCCGGCATTGAGACCGTGGGTGTTCTGACACAGTATCAGCCGCTCGAGCTGAACGAATACATCGGTTCCGGCCAGCCGTGGGATCTCGACAGTATGAACGCCGGCGTACATATTTTGCAGCCGTACGAGCAGAGCAGCGGCTCTGACTGGTACAAGGGCACGGCAAATGCCATTTACCAGAATATCCCGTTTATTGAGCGCTATAACCCGGATTACGTGGTTGTGCTGAGCGGCGACCACATCTACAAGATGGATTACTCCAAGATGATTGCGTATCACAAGGAGCACGATGCGGCCTGCACCATCGCCGTTTACGAAGTGCCGATGGAGGAGGCTTCCCGCTTCGGTATTCTGAACACGAACCCGGACGGCTCTATTTACGAATTTGACGAGAAGCCGGCTGTGCCGAAGAGCAACAAGGCTTCCATGGGCATTTACGTCTTCTCCTGGAAGAAGCTGCGCGCGTATCTGGAAGCGGACGAGAAGGACCCGAACTCCTCGAATGACTTCGGTAAGGATGTGCTGCCCACCATGCTGAACGCAGGCGAGCGTATGTTTGCGTATCGCTTTGAGGGCTACTGGAAGGACGTCGGCACGATTGACAGCCTGTGGGAATCCAATATGGACCTTTTGAACCCGAAGGCCGGTCTTGACCTTTCCCGCGAAGACTGGAAAATTTATTCCAGAAACCCGGTCATGCCGCCGCATTACATTGCAAAGGGCGCAAAGGTGCAGAACTCACTCGTAGCAGAGGGCTGCAACGTATACGGCGATCTTGAGTTCTCCGTATTGTTCCACGGCGTTTATGTGGCGCCGACCGCGACTGTGACGGACTCCATCGTGATGCCGGGCGCTGTGATTGAAGAAGGCGCGAAGGTGCAGTATGCGATCGTGGCGGAGAACGCCGTCATCGGCAAGAACTGCGTCATCGGTAAACGCCCGGAGGACATGGAAAACAGAGACGATTGGGGCGTGGCGGTCGTAGGCCCGGACTGCAAGCTCTCTGAGGGCACCGTTGTGGCGCCGAAGGAAATGATCGATAAGGAGGCGCAGGCATAATGTTTGGAAATAATGTTTTGGGCATCATCTTTGCCTATGCACACGAAGAAAGAGTACGCGACCTGACGGAGCTGCGCGTGATGGCTTCCGTGCCGTTCGGCGGCCGTTACCGTTTGGTTGACTTCACCCTCTCCAACATGGTGAACTCCGGCCTCAACAAGGTCGGCATCATCACGGAGGATAACTACCAGTCCTTGATGGACCACCTCGGCTCCGGCAAGGCATGGGACCTTTCGAGAAAGCGCGAGGGTCTGTACCTGCTGCCGCCGTTCGGCAAATCGACTTCGAGAACCGACGGCAAGATCGAATCGCTCGATTCCATTTGCCGCTTCCTGAAAAATTCCCTTGAGGAATATGTGATTCTCTCCGATTGCGATATGGTCTGCAATATCGATTACCGCGAGGCGCTGGAGCAGCATGTGCGCCAGAACGCGGACATTACGGTCATTTACCGCCATGGCACTTCGCCGGACGTAGACCGCAACAACATCTATATGGTAGACCCCGAGAACCGCATTCGCGAGCTGCTTCTGCACCGCGGAAGCGAGCACGGTGTAAATTACGGCATCGGTATGTATATCCTTAGCCGCGAACTGCTGCTTCAGCTCGTTGAAGGATGCATGAGCCGCAACGAATATGACTTTGATAAAGATATGGTTCAGCGCGTAATTCCCGAACTGCGCGTGATGGGTTATGAATTTAAGGGCATTGCATATCAAATTTCCTCGTTTGAAGCGTACTTTAACGCTAACATGGGTTTGATGGATCCGCGCGTGCGCGCAGAGCTGTTTAATCCGAACCGCCCGATCTACACGAAGGTGCGCGATGATATGCCGGCGAAATACGGTTTGAATTCGTATGCCACCAACTGTCTTGTTGCAGACGGCTGCGTGATAGACGGTGAAGTGGAAAATTGTGTGCTGTTCCGCGGCGTGAAGATCGGCAAAGGCGCGAAGGTTCGCAACTGCGTTATCATGCAGGACACGGTCATCGGCGCGAACAGTCGGCTCGATTATGTTGTGGCGGACAAGAACGTGGAGATTGAAGAGAACCGCACGCTGATGGGCTATCAGACCTACCCGGTGTACATTGCAAAGGAAAGCAAGGTCTAATCTGCCCCGAAAAACGAAGGAAAGGAAAGCGGTGTAATTGATATGAAAGTTTTGTTTTGTGCCAGTGAAGCGTTGCCTTTTGCCGCAACGGGCGGCCTTGCAGACGTAGCGGGTTCTTTGCCGCAGGCGCTGCGCGCACGTCTGATTGGCTGCCGCGTGGTGATGCCACTGTATGAAAGCGTGCCGCAGGAATTACGCGACAACATGAAGTTTTTAACAAGCATCAGTGTGCCGGTGGCTTGGCGTCGCCAGTATTGCGGTATTTTTGAGGCGAAGGTAGGCAATGTCATTTACTACCTCATCGATAACCAGTACTACTTTAAGCGCCAAGGACTTTACGGTCACTTTGACGACGCGGAGCGCTTTGCGTTCTTCTCCCGTGCCGTTTTGGAGATGCTGCCGTACATTGAATTTAAGCCTGATGTGATCCACGCGAACGACTGGCAGACGGCGCTGGTGCCGATCTACTACCGTTTGTTCTATGCAAACAACGACTGGTACAGCGGCATTAAGACGCTGTTCACCATTCACAATATCCAGTATCAGGGCCAGTACGGCTTTGAGATTCTGGAGGACGTTTTCGGTATTCCGAAGAGCGAGCAGAGCTTACTCGAATACAACGACTGCGTGAACCTGATGAAGGGCGCGATTGAGAGCGCGAACTGGGTCTCTACCGTGAGCCCGACGTACGCGAAGGAAATTCTTGATCCGTGGTTCGCCCACAAGCTGGACCCGATTTTGCGCGAGCGCGCTTGGAAGCTTTCCGGCATTTTGAACGGTATTGACGTGGTGGGCTATGACCCGGCGACGGACAAGAACCTGTATGAGACGTATGACGCAACGCACCTGGAGGGCAAAGCCGTCAACAAGGCAAAGCTGCAGGAGCGCCTCGGCCTTGCCGTTGACCCGGATGTGCCGCTCATCGGTATGGTGACGCGCCTTGTCTCCCATAAGGGTCTTGACCTTGTAAAGGGCGGCGTGGACAACATCATGACGTACTCGAACGCGCAGTTTGTGGTCCTTGGCAGCGGCGACTGGGAGTATGAGCAGTTCTTTAAAGAGATGCAGGCGAAGTATCCGGGCAGATTTGTGCTGTGCCAGGGCTTTGTGCCGGAGCTTGCGCGCAAGATCTACGGCGGCTCCGATATTTTCCTGATGCCGAGCAAGAGCGAGCCGTGCGGTCTTTCACAGATGGTGGCGCTGCGCTACGGTTCCATTCCGGTCGTGCGCGAAACGGGCGGCCTGAAGGACTCCATTACGGACAGCGGCGACGGCAAGGGCAACGGCTTCACGTTCCAGACGTATGACACGCAGGATATGCTGAACTCCGTGCACCGCGCGATCTACGCGTACAACGAGAGCAAGGACGGCTGGAAGGTGCTTGTAGAGCGCGCAATGGCGTGTGACAATAGTTGGGGCCGCTCCGCAAACGATTACATTCGTTTGTATAAGCAGCTGATCAACAGCTGATCTTCTGATTCGTCTTTTGAGGAACAGGAATCATAAATATTGAGCGGGTGGGGACAAGGCTTCCACCCGCTTTTGCGTAGGTGGTTTTATGGAGTTTATTGCGAAAGAGAATAGCTTTGCCGTGCGGCGCATGGAGGAAAACGAGCGGGATATTGGTCTGATGCTGCGCTGGATGACCGACCCTGAGACGATGCGCTACTGGGAGGGCATGACGGTGCACTTTGACCGCGAGCGTGTGCTGCGTGATTTTTACCGGCATAGGGACGCGAACGTTACGCCGTGCATTTTGATGAAGGACGGCCGGGACATTGGGTATTTGCAGTTTGAGAAAATCGACTCTGCGGAGGACTACGAAATGCCGGAAGCGGACTGGGCGCGGGCGGTAAAGCCGGGGAAAGCGGTTTACGGCATTGATCTGTTCATTGGGGAAGTCGGTGAGCGCGACCATGGCGTTGGGACGCGCATCATGAATTTGACGGCGGAGACTCTGTTTGAAACGTATGGTGCTGACGTTTTGCTCATTGACCCGAAGGTGCACAATTTGCGTGCGATCGCATGCTATCGCAAGGCGGGATTTTGTGACCTATGCCTTGTGCCGCAGCGCGAAGAACAGGACGGCGTTTTGCACGACAGCCTCATTTTGTACCGCAGAAAATAAGAAGATGCCCTGCTTGTGTTTTTAGGCACAGGCAGGGCATTTTTGCGTTTTTATGTTTTGATTATTTTTCTTCCGGGTAACGGACAGGGACGAACTTTGCGCGGTTCATGAGGGGGTGTTCGAGGCGGATGGCACCGTCGTGCGGGCACGCCATGACGCATGCGCCGCAGTAGTAGCACTCGCCGGGGTAGAGCACGATGGGGTGCTTGCCTTTTTCGGGCGAGGGGATGAGAATATCCACCTGACAGATGTTAACGCAGGCGTTGCAGCCGACGCATTTGGTTTCATCGTAGAGAATCGGGTGCGTGCTGCACGGCACGGGTTCTGCCGTGAGAATTTTGTTTTGAAGCTCGCTCATTTCCGATACGCCCCCTTCTGCTCGGTTCTGATGTAATCCCCGTTGCGCTTTTCGTACTCGGTCTCAAGGTCGCCGAAATAGTAGAGCGGATGGCTGCCGTAGATGACTTCGCCGTTTTCTTGTCGGACGGTGATGAAGCGGCGGTCGCGCTCGGGGTCGGTCTCAGTGCTGTCCGTGCGCTTGAAAAACAGCGGCTCGGACGACGTTTTGCGGGAGAGGCAGGCGTGCAAAATTAACTTGGAGACGGTCAAAATGTCGAAGACCTCGTGCGCGCGCATGAGCTCGTGCGGGTTTTTGCAGCTGATCTGCGGGACAATCTCGGTTTCAAAGCTTTCGAGCAGGTCGAGACCCTCATGCAAAAGCGCATCGCACTTTACGCCGCCGCAGTAGTTCTGCATGGCTTTGGAGATGGCCATGTTGAGTTCGCGCCAATCCATGCCGTCTTCGCGGCGGATGGGGGCGAGCAGGCGTTCGCGCTCGGCTGCGGCTTCCGCTTCATTATAGTCAGGCAGGGTATCGAGTGTTTTGGCAGCTGCGGCGGCTTTGCGGCCGGCGTAGTAGCCCGTGGCGCAGGCGAAACCGGCGCAGTCCGAAGCGTAGAGCTGGTCGCCGGCGGCGTAGATGCCGTCGATGTTTGTTTTGAGGTCCCAATCGTGCCAAATGCCGCCCGGTGCGCCGAACAGCTGCCGTTCCTGCTCAAGGAAATTTGCGGACTGCCAGCCCGTGCCGTAGCTTTGCAGCATGTGCTTTTGGGGGTCAAATCCACGCTCCGTGTAATTTTTGAGGATCGGAATTTTTGTTTTGCCCTCTTCGCCGACCATCATGCCCCAGATGACGCGGCGCTCCGCGTCGGGCATACGGCTGAGGTCTGCGTAGAACGGAAGCTGGTAGCCGCGGCGCATGAGCTCTTCAAAATCGAGCGTTTCGGGGCCGCGGTACTCGTACTTCGGGTTATCGATGACGCCGCCCTTTAAGAAAAATTTCTGGCCGGGAGCGGGGTAGTAGCGCTCGGAGACGGTTTTAAGCTCATTACCGTCGCGGTCGACGTAGGGGATTTCCATGCCGCGGGCGTCGACCATCGTTGCGGCATACCACGTGTTGTGGTTATTGCCTGCGCCGTAGGGCGGAAAGCTGCGGCCGGCGGCGGAGAACTCGCCCTTGACGGATTTTTCCATCATGGTGAACTCGATGCCGGCCTTGTAGCCCATGGCGTGGCCACTGCCGATGCTCTGCATGGGGCGGAACTCGCACAGGCCGGTCATATCCGGGTTAAAAAGCCAGACGCGCGCCGGGCGGCTCATGGTGAGGACAGTCTCTTTGGCGCGGAGAATGTAGAACTTGCCGGTGCGCACGTCCATGGCGCAGGCGCCCGCGCCATGCTTTTTGCCGTTCCGGGCGGTGGTGAGCAATGCGGTGGCTTCGGTGCGGTCAAGCACTTTCACGCCAAGGCGCAGAAGCTCCTTGAAAAGAGCGGGCTTAAAGGTGCTGCCCCAGACGCGCAGAGTGAATTTATTTTTATAATCGTAGGCGAACATCAGCTTCGTTTCGTCATCGCGGAACTCTGCGCCCTTGAATTCATCGTCGGTGTCGCGGACTTTGCCGCCGAACGACTCAAGGTCTAATAGACGGTCGTAGCCCTCGCGGCACTCGATGTAGTGCGCGATGCCGTTAGAGTAGCCGCACTGCTCATCGACATACGCTTCGGCGATTTCCTTCGGCGTGACGGTGGAGCAGGGGTTCGTACAGGCGGATTCCCAATGGTCGAAACCGGTGCCTGCGCTGCCGCTGCGGGCGGTGGCACCTTTTTCCACTAAGATGACGGACTGTCCGCGCCGTGCCGCCGCGATGGCGGCATAGCAGCCGGCAAGGCCGCCGCCGAGCACCAAAACGTCGCAGGAAAGCGTTTCGGTGATGTCTAATTCATTTTTATATGGCCAGTTATAGGTCTGCAAAGCAGATCCCTCCTTGTTTGAGTGTGAAAAGCGGAGCTTCAGCAAAGCTTTAGGCGGTGTGCGTCTTTTTATGCTTTGCGTGCCTGTATGCGAGCAGGCAGATGATGCTGCCTAGTACTACGAGCGCCAAGATCATCAAAGCGCAGTGCATGAAAAAGGTATCGGGCAAAATGGTGATGACGGGGTCTGTTGCGGCATCGAAGATCCAATAGTTGTTATGGAAGACAATCTTATGGAATAGGACGAACACCGTTTCCCAGTTTAAGGCGATGAGTACACCGAGCGCTGCGGGAATGGAGACCGTTAAAATGCCGGAAAGCAGCAGATACCCCGGGTTCTTTTTAAAATGGCGGTAGATGATGCCCGCAAGGCTCAAAATGCCGCTGACGATGAGCGTGATCTCGAAGACGCCGAACACGTTTTTGACTTCTTCAAAATGGATGCGGCCGCTCTCACTCATGGCAAGCGTGGGGAAATTCAGGATCTTCGTGCCGAAAATGGAGTTGTAATCGATGAGCACGTTGTAGTTCTGCAAAATTTCCTCGCGCGGCAGGCCGGACATGGCGGTGATGTTTAAATGGTCAACGTCAAAATAATAGAGCGGACGGAAATTGAGCGTGAAGACGACAGCGGCGCTGATGATGAACAGCACGAGCGCGACGGCGAGCACGATATTGAAAACGACCGCCAACGGAGATTTTTGAAGTTTATCAGACACGGGAAATACCTCCGAATTTTTTATCTTGCAAAGGCAGACCCGCACGGTGCTTTCTGCGGGGACATGCCCTCCGGGATGGGCTTTTCTAATTTTTTTGTGGAGACAAACGTCATACGGTGTCCCTCCTTTTTTGAATTTATAGGAAACATGGTAGCACAATCCCTGCAAAATCGCAAGGAAAACGCGCAAAAAGACTATTTGATAACGCGAACTTGCCGAAGCGCTGTCCGTTTGGCGTAAAGCAGATGACGCGCATGACGGAGATTAAGGATTGCTTCGGTGAATGCGTTTAAAAACAGGATAGATATGAGAAAACCGTCGCATACCGAAATTTTTCCGGTATGCGGCGGTTTTGTGTTTTTTATGATTCTTTGACGAGCACATCGATGACTTCTGCGATGTACATTTCGTGGTAGTCCTTGTCCGGGTACCAGCGTCCGTCTACGGTTTCGTCGAGGAACTGCTCGGGTCTTAACGGCGTGCGGCTCATTTTGCGGCAGACGAGCACGAGCTCCGCTTCTTCAAAATACGCATTGCCGTTTGTGAACGCCGGGGTGAAGCCGACTTTTTTGACCTTGTTTTCATCGCGGCCGGAAACTTTACCAAGGTAGGAGAGTGCGTCTTTTTTCTCTGCGGGGTAGAACGAGAGCGTGAAAGTATCGCGGGTATCGACAAACTCTTTCGTGTAGCGCTGCGGGCGGATATACACGGTGACGGACGGCTTGCCCCACATGAAGCCCATGGCGCCCCAGGAGACGGTCATGGTGTTGAATCCGTTTTCATCGCCGGCGGTGAGCAGAGCCCACTCTTTGCCGATTTTTGTGAACGGGTTTAAAGACAGGGAGTCATACGGTACGGAACGAAATGCCATTTAAAACAGTCCTTTCAGAAAAGATTTACAGAAGTCAGGCGGTCTGCTTTTGCGGACCGCGGTTAATAACGCGTTTGATGGTGAGTGCGTAGACCAAAATGGAGACGAGCGGCGGGAAAATATCCGAGATGGGCTCGCAGAAGAAGATCTGCTCGATGGGCAGGAAGCGCGGCAGGATGAAAATGCACGCAAAGAAGACGACCTTGCGAAAAACCGAAAGCGGCAGCGCGATTTTGACGACGCCCATGCCCGTAAAGCCGTCCACAATCTCGTACTGCATGCCAAGCAGCACGGTGCCGAGCGTGTAAATACGGATGAGTCGCGCCGTCATGGCAATGTATTCGGGTTCTTTGGTGAAAATGCCTGCAAAGAGATGCGGGATGGTCTGCGCGGCGAGCGTCATGAGGGCGCAAAAGCTGACCGCGATGACGAAGATGTACCGCTGCGCGCGAAGGATTTTCTCCGGACGGCGTGCGCCTAAATTGTAGCCTAAAATGGTCTGTGTACCCATGGTGAGGCCGCCGAGCGGCATGGTGATGAGCAGCTCGAAGCTTTGCACGATGGTGTTGCAGGTGAGGAGCATGTCGCTGTTGTCGCCGCCGTAGCGCTGAAGCATCATGTTGAGCGAGATGAGCATGACGTTATCGAAAAGAATAATGAGGAACGCGCTCATGCCGATGCTCGTCACACGGCCGATGACTTTTAAATCGTATCCGCCAAATGTGATGGGAACTTCGATGTGTTTGCCGAACAGGACGCACAGCACGAATGCGCAGCTTGCAACCTGCGAAATGACCGTGGCGATGGCCGCGCCCGCGACGCCCATATGGAGAGCGAAGATGAAAATGGGGTCGAGCACAATGTTGATGATGGCGCCGATTAAAACGGAGAACATGCCGCTGCGGCTGTGGCCCTGTGTGATGATAAACTGGTTCATGCCTGTGGCGGTGAGGGCGAAGACCGTGCCGATTAGATAGAGCGAAAAGTAGGTCTCGGCGTAGGGGTAAACAGCCTCGGTCGCGCCAAACGTGAGCAAAATGGGGCGGCGGAAGATATAGGCCAGCACCGTGACGGGCACAGCGAGGGCCAAAATGTACACGAAGCAGTTTGCGATGACTTTTTTAGCGGCGTCTATGTTCTTTTCGCCAAGGTTGATGCTGACAAGCGGCGCGCCGCCGATGCCGACGAGAAACGCAAACGACGAGATGAGCGTGACGATGGGGCCGCACACGCCGACGCCCGCGAGCGCCTGCGTGCCGTTGCTCGGAATATTGCCGATGTACATACGGTCTACAATGCTGTACAGTACGCTGACGAGCTGCGAGAGCATGGAGGGAACGGCCAAGGTCCAGACGAGGCCTTTAATGTTATCCGACCCGAGGTCGTTTGTGAATTTCAAGGAAAAGCGCCTCCTCAGTGCTCGTGACAGACTTGAAAAATATAGAACTTGAGGTAATAGGATTCGTCGGCACTCCACAAAATGGGATGATCCGGCGACTGGGTGCGGAACTCCACCTGACGCAGGCGGCAGTGCGCGGCACGCGCGGCCTGCCCAATGGTCTGGGCGAAGAGCTCGGCATTCATGTAGTGTGAGCAGGAGCAGGTGGCAAGGTAGCCGCCGTCCTTGACGAGCTTCATGCCGCGCAGGTTAATCTCGCGGTAGCCCTTGACGGCGTTTTTAATGGCGTTTTTGGATTTTGTGAACGCCGGGGGATCGAGAATGACGACGTCGAACTGCTTGCTTTCGTTTTCGAGCGCGGGGAGCAGGTCAAAAACGTCGGCGCACTTGAACTCGACCGTATCGGAAAGATTATTTAGAGCGGCGTTTTTCTGCGCCTGCGCGACGGCGAGCTCGGACGCGTCTACACCAAGGACGTGCTTTGCGCCCGCGATGCCGGCGTTCAGCGCGAAGGAGCCCGTGTGTGTGAAGCAATCGAGCACATCCATATCCTTGCAGATGCGCTGCATGGCGAGACGGTTATATTTTTGGTCGAGAAAAAAGCCGGTCTTCTGGCCGTCTTTAACATCCACGATGTAGCGCACGCCGTTTTCGACGATCTCGACATCGGTGTCGAATTCGTCGCCGATGAAGCCCTTTTTGCGATCCATGCCTTCTTTTAATCGCTCTTTGGCGTCGCTGCGCTCGTACACGCCGCGAATTTTGATGCCGTCTTCGAGCAGGACTTTCTTTAAGATGGCAACGATCTGCAGCTTCATTTTATCGATGCCGAGCGCGAGGGATTCGACGACGAGGACATCGGAGAATTTATCGATGACAAGGCCGGGTAGGAAATCCGCTTCGCCGAAAATGACGCGGCAGGCGGAGGTATCGACCGTGCGCTTGCGGTATGCCCAGGCGTTGCGCACGCGCATCTCGAGGAACGCGTTGTCAATCTCCTGTGACGCGTCGCGGGTGAGCATGCGGACGCGGATCTTGGAGTTCTGGTTGATGAAGCCGCGGCCGAGCGGGCAGCCGTTTTGCTCCTGCACGGTGACGATGGCGCCGTTTTTGAACGTGCCATGGATGCTTTCGATCTCGTTGTCATAGATCCAAAGACCGCCCGCTTTGAAAGCGCGGCCTTCGCCTTTTTTGAGTGTTACAATAGTTTCGTTCATAGATGGATTCCTTTTATATAGTTGAGATGGGGGAGCTTTTTCTAAAGGCTTGCAGGGCAAGCCTTTCAAGGGACCCCCTAATCGAGTCCCTTGCGGTTCAACTGTCCTGTGGACAGTTGAACCTATTCTCCTGATTTTTGGGTAGGCAAAAGGGTTTCGTCGTCTGCGGACGACGACCAAAGGTTTCACCTTTGGAATCTGACCGACTTTTTGAAAAAAGTTGGATCAAAAACTTTTAACCAACGCTTTCGGAGAGATTGGCGTTCGCTTTTTCCGCTTCGATCTGCTTTGTGACTTTCTTAATGCAGTGCAGGCAGGTGGGGGTGATGTAGAGCACGGCGGCGATCCACGCGGTTTGATCCGAGAAACAGATAGCCGTATAGCCGAACGCGCCGACAAAACCGAGGCTGACGATGGAGCGTGCGAACATTTCCGTTACGCCGGAGAATACCGCGCGGCCGGAGAAGCCGATGCCCTGTGTCGCCATGCGGCAGATGTTGAGGATGCCGAGACTCCAGAAGAAGTAGCCCATGCAGCGCAGATATTTTGCGGAAGCGTCGAGCACGTCGCCTGCACTCGATTCAACAAAGAGCATGGACATGCTGCGGCCGAAGAAGATCATGACAAGGCCGATGCAGAAGCCGTAGGCGACGCCGACGATGACGCCGAGCCGTACGCCCTGCCGAATGCGCTCCGGCTTTTTTGCACCGAGATTCTGACCGCAGAAGACGGAAACAGCAGAGCCGAGGGCATCAAACGGGCACATGCAGAACTGCTTCAGGCGCATGCCGGCCGTGAAGCCCGAAACGTACACGCTGCCGAGACCGTTGTTCGCTGCCTGCATGACCATGCTGCCGATGGCTGTGATGGAGGTTTGAAGCCCCATGGGGATGCCCATGACGACGAGGTCACGGATGGATTCGGCATCCGCTTTGCAGTCTGCGCGGGAAAGCGTGAGGAGCGGTACGCGGAAGCGGATATAGATGAGGCACAAAATGCCGCTGACTGCCTGCGCTGCGATGGTGGCGATAGCCGCGCCCGCAACGCCCCACTTGAAGACAATGATGCAGAGCAGGTCAAGACCGATATTCAGGACGGTCGAGATGGCGAGGAACAGGAACGGCGTGCGGCTGTCACCGACAGAGCGCAGGATGCTGGAGAGCAGGTTATATAATAAGGTAAAGGGGATGCCGAGGAAAATGACGATGAGATACGCGTAGGCGTCGTCAAAAACATCTTGCGGCACGGAAAGCATTTGTAAAATGAGCGTGCAGCACAGAGAACATACCGCCGTGATGAGCACCGCGAATAAGGCGGTAAGCAGCACGGAATTGAAAATGTACGAACGCATTTTATCAAGACGCTCTGCGCCGAAGCTTTTGGCGATGGGGATACCGAAGCCGATGCAGATGCCGATGCAGAAACCGAGTACCAGAAACTGCACGCTGCTTGTAGCGCCGACGGCGGCGAGTGCGCCGGTGCCGAGCACACGGCCGACGATGGCGGCATCAACCAGATTATACATTTGCTGCAAGAGGTTGCCGAGCAAAAGCGGCACCGCAAATTGCAGGATAAGCTTGAGGGGCTTACCCTCTGTCATACTTTTTGTCACGAAAATCACCCGAAAATACATAGTCTCTTTTCAACCTTCTTATTTTATCATACCTTTTTTATTTTGGCTATGGCAGAACTGCGGATTTTGCGCGTTGTTTTCCACACTTTTTGCGTGAATTGCGGAAAAAGCGCCCGATTTGAGAAAAAAGGAAAAACGATGGGAGAAAAGGTGTTTCCTGCAAAACTTACAAAAGAAAAATTTTGACAAGGCGGTCGAAAAGCATTGACAACGGGGAAAGCGGGTGTTATAATCTATTCAATTTCATAACAAAAAGCGATGACGAAGACTGTCTGTGCAGAGTTGTTTCAGAGAGCCGGTGGCAGGTGTGAACCGGTGCAGAGATGCAGAGATTTCTCCCTTCCGAGCCGGATGCCTGAACAGCGAATTCAGTAGGGTATCCCGTGATTGCTACGTCAGTGCATAGAAGTTATTGGACTTCGAAGAGCGGCGGAGGTTCTCCGCAATTTGAGTGGTACCGCGAGTGCATAATTTAGTTATTACACCCGTCTCAAAGCATAAACGGCTTTGAGGCGGTTTTTTTACACTTCAAAGCGGAAGAACAAGAAAACAAGCTGCAAGTTTGAAAGCACAAACTTTCAAATTCATAAGGCTTTAAACCGAACACAGCAGGAAAGGCAGAAGAACATGTTATCATTAGACAAAGTATTTGATGCACAAACCGTTCTAAAGAGCATCATCCGCGAAACAAACGTCGTGAAGACCTACGGCATCGCGCCGGATTGCGACCTGTACCTAAAGCCCGAGAATTTGCAGATCACCGGCTCTTTTAAGGTGCGCGGCTCTGCGTATAAGATCTCCCAGCTTTCCGCAGAAGAGAAAGCGAAAGGCGTTATTGCCTGTTCCGCGGGCAACCATGCACAGGGCGTGGCGCTGGCGGCAACGAAAAACGGCATCAAATCGCTCATCTGTCTGCCGGACTCCGCACCGATCTCCAAGGTGGAGGCCACAAAGGGCTACGGCGCAGAGGTTTGCCTTGTGGAGGGCGTTTATGACGACGCGTATAACAAGGCGATTGAATTGAAAGAAAAAGAGGGCTATACATTCGTGCACCCGTTTGACGACGAAGACGTTATCGCGGGCCAAGGCACCATCGCGCTGGAGGTTCTGAATGACCTTGACAACATCGATGCCATTGTGGTGCCGGTGGGCGGCGGCGGACTCATCTCCGGCATTGCGTATACCGCAAAGCACATCCGCCCGAGCGTGAAGGTGTACGGCGTACAGATGACCGGCGCACCGAGCATGTACAACTCCATTCACGACGGCAAGATCGAGACACTCGACACCGTGCAGACCGTGGCGGACGGCATCGCCGTAAAGCGCCCGGGTGACAATACGTTTGAGATTGTCAAAAAATATGTGGATGACATCGCGCTGGTGAGCGAGGACGAAGTTTCGAGCGCAATCTTGGCACTCATCGAAAAGCAGAAAATGATCGCGGAGGGCGCGGGCGCTGCTTCCGTTGCCGCCGTGATGTTCAATAAATTTGATTTAAAGGGCAAGCGCGTTGTGTGCATCGTCTCCGGCGGCAACATCGACGTGACGAGCCTTTCCCGCGTGATCGACCGCGGCCTGATGAACTCCGGCCGTTCCGCGAGCCTCCTCATCGAGCTTATCGACAAGCCCGGTCAGCTCAAGGAGATCTCTTCGATCATCGCGGACTGCGGCGGCAACGTGACCGGCGTGCACTATGAAAAGGGCAACACCGAAAGCATTAACGGCTGCTTCCTGCGCATCGAAATGGAGACGCGCGACAACAACCATGTGAAAACGATCAAAAACGCCCTGCGTGAAGCAGGCTTCAGAACCACCAAGGGTTGAGAGGAGAAAGCAAAATGATGGACGCAAGCAAATATAAGGTCGGGTACTTCCCGGTATCGAAAGAATATAACAAGTGGGTGGAAAAAGACCACGTTGAAAAGGCGCCGATCTGGTGCAGCGTGGATATGCGCGACGGCAACCAGAGCCTTGTCATCCCGATGAGCCTTGAAGAAAAGCTTGAATACTACAAAGTGCTTTTGCAGGTCGGCTTTAAGGAGATCGAGGTCGGTTTCCCGGCGGCGAGCGAGACGGAATATGAGTTCCTCCGCACGCTGATCGACAACAACATGATTCCCGAGGACGTTACCGTGCAGGTGCTCACCCAGTGCCGCGAGCACATCATCCGTAAGACATTCGACGCGTGCAAGGGCGCACCGAGCGCGATTATCCACTTCTATAACTCGGTCAGCGTTGCACAGCGCGAGCAGGTGTTTAAGAAGTCCAAGGAAGAAATCAAGAAGATCGCCGTAGACGGCGCGAAGCTCGTCAAAAAGCTTGCGGCCGAATACGAAGGCAACTTCCGCTTTGAGTATTCTCCGGAGTCCTTTACGGGCACCGAACCGGAATACGCGCTGGAGGTCTGCAATGCGGTTCTCGACGTTCTGGAGCCGAGCGAGACGAACAACGTCATCATCAATCTGCCGGTCACGGTGGAAATGAGCATGCCGCACGTGTATGCTTCGCAGGTCGAGTACATGAGCGAGAACCTCAAGTACCGTGAATTCGTGACTTTGTCTCTGCACCCGCACAACGACCGCGGCACGGGCGTTGCGGACACCGAACTGGCGCTCCTTGCCGGCGCAGACCGCGTAGAGGGTACGCTGTTCGGCAACGGTGAGCGCACCGGCAACGTGGATATCATTACGCTTGCGATGAACATGTACTCCCACGGTGTTGACCCGAAGCTTGACTTCTCCGACATGCCGTACCTTGTGGACGAATATGAAAAATGCACGCGTATGCATGTGTACGAAAGAGCCCCGTATGCGGGCGCACTGGTGTTTGCGGCGTTTTCCGGCAGCCACCAGGATGCGATTGCAAAGGGCATGAAATACAGAGCGAAAAATAAGCTGCATCAGTGGAACGTACCGTACATTCCGATCGACCCGAAGGACATCGGCAGAACGTACGACGCAGACGTTATCCGCGTCAACTCCCAGTCCGGCAAGGGCGGCATCGGTTATCTGCTGGAGCAGACGTACGGCTATAACCTGCCGCCGAAAATGCGCGAGCACTTCAGCTATCTGTGCAAGGATATTTCCGACCACGAGCACAAGGAACTGAAACCGGATGAGGTTCTGAATATCTTTGAAGAGAACTACCTCAATCTGACGAACGGTGTTACCGTGACGGATTTTGAGTTTATGCGCGACAAGGACAACGTGAAGATCGGCATCACGTTCGCGAAGGACGGCGAAGAGACCGAGATGGAAGCGGAGGGCAACGGCTCCCTCAACGCGATCAACAACGCGCTGCGTGCGTACACCGGTGCAGAGTACACCCTGCAGGTCTTTACCCAGCACAGTATGCAGGGACAGGGCTCGCAGAGCGTGGCGGCTTCGTACATCGGCCTTGAAAAGGAAGACGGTTCGATGTTCTGGGGCGCAGGCACCGACACCGACGTTGTAAAGGCGAATACAAAGGCGCTGTTGAGTGCTTACAACAATATGATCAAAGGGGGAAACTAAAATGAAAATGACCATGACGCAGAAGATCCTTGCGGCGCACGCGGGTCTCAGTGAAGTTACCGCCGGTCAGCTCATCAATGCAAAGCTGGATATCGTGCTCGGCAACGACATCACGACGCCGGTCGCAATCCATGAGTTTAAGAAAGCGGGCTTTACAGACGTTTTCGATAAGGACAGAGTGACGATCGTACTCGACCACTTTGTGCCGAACAAGGATATTAAGGCAGCGGAGCAGAGCAAGACGTGCCGCGAGTTTGCGTGCAGCCACTGCGTGAGCCACTTCTATGACGTGGGCAAGATGGGCATTGAGCATGCGCTTTTGCCGGAGCAGGGCATTGTGACCGCCGGCGACTGCATCATCGGCGCGGACAGCCACACCTGCACCTACGGTGCGCTGGGCGCGTTCTCCACAGGCGTTGGCTCTACGGATATGGCAGCCGGCATGGCAACGGGCATGGCGTGGTTTAAGGTTCCGTCCGCGATCAAATTTAACCTGACCGGTAAGCTGCCGGAAAATTGCAGCGGCAAAGACGTTATCCTCACAATCATCGGCATGATTGGCGTGGACGGCGCGCTGTATAAGAGCATGGAGTTCACCGGCGAGGGCGTGAAGAACCTCTCCATGGACGACCGCCTGTGCATCTGCAATATGGCGATTGAGGCCGGTGCGAAAAACGGTATTTTCCCGGTGGACGATATTACGCTTGCCTATTTACAGGACAGAAGCGAACGCGAGCCGGTTGTATACGAAGCAGACCCCGACGCGGAATACGAAAAGGTTATCGATATCGATCTCGCAAAGATTGTGCCGACCGTCGCCTGTCCGCATCTGCCGGAAAACACGCACCCGGCAAGCGAGCTGCACGATATTAAGGTCGACCAGGTTGTCATCGGCAGCTGCACGAACGGCAGAATGGAAGACATGGAAGCGGCGTACAGCATTTTGAACGGCAAGAAGATTGCGGACGGCATCCGCTGCATCATCATTCCGGGCACGATGCAGATCTACCGCGAGTGCGTGGAGCGCGGCTACGTGACGGCATTTATCGATGCGGGCGCGGTTGTTTCCACCCCGACGTGCGGTCCGTGCCTCGGCGGCTATATGGGCATTCTGGCAGCGGGCGAACGCTGCATCGCCACAACGAACCGCAACTTCGTCGGCCGCATGGGTCATGTGGACAGCGAAGTGTACCTGGCTTCTCCGCACACGGCGGCAGCCAGCGCGCTGACCGGCTACATCACCGAATATAAGGAGGCGTAAGCATGAACACACAGGGCAAGGTTTTCAAATATCCCGATAACGTCGATACGGATGTTATCATTCCCGCACGTTACCTCAACACCCCGAACGCACAGGAGCTTGCGCTCCACTGCATGGAGGATATTGACAAGGCGTTCGTAAAGAAGGTCGAAAAGGGCGACGTCATTGTGGCGGGCTGGAACTTCGGCTGCGGCTCTTCCCGTGAGCACGCACCGCTCGTCATTAAAACCTGCGGCACGGGTTGCGTCATTGCAAAGAGCTTTGCGCGTATTTTCTACCGCAACGCCATCAATATCGGCCTGCCGATTCTCGAGTGCGAGGAAGCGGCAGACGAGATCAACGCAAACGACGAAGTTTCGGTCGATTTTGACACCGGCATCATCACCGACATCACGACCGGCAAGACGTATAAGGCACAGCCGTTCCCGCCGTTCATTCAGAACATCATCAAAGCAGGCGGCTTGCTGAAGTCCCTCAAGGAGGCGGAAAACAAATGACGAAGAACATCGCGGTGATCCGCGGCGACGGCATCGGCCCGGAGATCGTAAACGAAGCGCTCCGCGTGCTGGATAAAATTGCAGAGCTGTACGGACACACCTTTCATTATACAGACGTCGATATGGGCGGCTGTGCCATCGATAAGTGGGGCGACCCGCTGCCGCAGGAAATGCTCGATAAGTGCGTAGCTTCCGACAGTGTGCTGCTCGGCGCCGTAGGCGGCGACAAGTGGAACGACGTGCCGGGCCCGAAGCGCCCGGAAAAGGGTCTGCTGCGCCTGCGCGCGGGTATGGGTGTTTACAGCAACAACCGCCCGGCGAAGATCTGGCCGCAGCTCTCTGACGCTTCTCCGCTGAAAAAATCTATTGTCGAAAAGGGCATCGATTTCATCATCGTGCGCGAGCTCATCGGCGGCATCTATTTTGGCGAGCATAAGACCGATGATGCAGACGGCCAGCCGGTCGCGACGGACATTATGAAGTACAGTGAAGCGGAGATCGAGCGCATCGGCCGCATCGGATTTGAGACGGCAAGAAAGCGCAATCACCGTTTGTGCTCCGTAGAAAAGAGCAATGTGCTCGACACGAGCCGCCTTTGGAAGAAGGTCATGCACCGCTTGGCGGAAGAATACACCGACGTGGAGCTGACCGATATGCTCGTCGATAACTGCGCGATGCAGATCGTGAAGAACCCGGCACAGTTCGACGTCATCGTGACGGAGAACATGTTCGGTGACATTCTTTCCGACGAAGCTTCCATGATCACCGGCTCCATCGGCATGATCCCGTCCTCGAGCCTCGGTGCAACGAGCTGCGGCCTGTACGAGCCGATCCACGGCTCTGCACCGGACATTGCGGGTCAGGACCTTGCAAACCCGATCGGCACCATTCTTTCCGCCGCCATGATGCTGCGTTACAGCTTCGATATGGCGAAGGAAGCCGATGCGGTGGAGCATGCGGTCTCCAAGTACCTTGACGCGGGTTACCGTACTGCTGACATTATGGAAGACGGCATGACGAAGGTCGGCTGCAAAAAGTGCGGCGACCTCATCCTTGAATACTTAACGAAGGAGTAATTGAATGCAGCTTACAGGTGCAGATATCCTCATCAGAACTTTAATTGAACAGGGCTGCGACACCGTTTTCGGTTATCCGGGCGGGCAGATCCTGAACGTTTACGACAGTCTTTATAAATACCAGAATGAAATTCGCCACATGCTGACGGCGCACGAGCAGGGCGCTGCCCACGCGGCGGACGGCTACGCAAGAGCGACCGGTAAGGTGGGCGTGGTGATGTCCACCTCCGGCCCGGGCGCAACGAACCTTGTGACCGGTATTGCGACGGCGTACCTCGATTCCATCCCGCTTGTCGCGATTTGCGGCAACGTGCCGACGACACAGATCGGTACGGACAGCTTCCAGGAGATCGACATTACGGGCGTGACGCTGCCCATTACGAAGCACAACTACTTCGTCGGCTCCGTGGAGAATCTGGCGGACACCATCCGCGAGGCGTTTGCGCTTGCGCAGTCCGGCAGACCGGGCCCGGTGCTCATCGACGTGCCGAAGGACGTGCAGACAGCGGTCTGCGACTACAAGCCGCAGGCACCCGTACTGCCCGAAGAACGCCACGCGGCGAAGGACGTGCGCATCAAAGAAGCCGCGGCGCTCATCAACGTCTCGAAGCGTCCGTTCATTTACTTCGGCGGCGGTCTCATCACATCGGAAGCACAGGAAGAAATGCTGGCGCTCGCCGAGAAGATTGACGCGCCGATCGGCTGCTCCTTGATGGGCCTTTCCGGCATTCCGACCGACCACCCGCGTTTCCTCGGTATGCAGGGCATGCACGGCCACTACGCTTCCTCCATGGCGATGCACGACGCTGACCTCATTATTTCGCTCGGCGTGCGCTTTAACGACCGCGTGACGGGCAACCGCGAGAAGTTTGCGAAGCTTGCGCAGATTATCCATATTGACGTGGACGGCTCCGAGCTCTCGAAAACCGTGAACTCCGCCTGCGGCCTGCGCGGTGACGTGAAGCTGACGCTGCAAAAGCTCATTCCGCTCGTCAACGCAGAGCAGAAGCCCGACTGGGAAAAGGCCGTGAAAGCCTTAAAAGAAACCGAAAACGATTATCTCGATATTCGCCCGGGCCTTACGCCCCGCAACGCGATCATGACGCTGAACAAGCACCTCAGCGCGAATACCGCCGTTGCAACGGACGTCGGCCAGCACCAGATGTGGGCGGCGCAGAACGTGAGCTTCAAAAAGCCGCGCCGCTTCATTTCCAGCGGCGGCCTCGGCACCATGGGCTTCGGCCTCGGTGCGGCCATCGGTGCGGCGGTCGGCACAGGCGAGCGCAGCGTGCTCGTCACGGGCGACGGCAGCTTCGGCATGTGTCTCAACGAACTCACCACTGCCGTAACCTACAACGTGCCGGTTGTTATCCTTCTGATGAATAACGGCGTGCTCGGCATGGTGCGTCAGTGGCAGACGCTGTTCTTTAATAAGCACTATTCCAACACGATTCTCGACCGCAAGACCGACTTTGTGGCGCTTGCGCGCGCGTTCGGCGCGGACGGCGAGGCTGTTGATACCGTGGCGGCGCTCGACAAGGCGTTTGAGCACGCGTTCAGCTGCGACGGCCCGTATGTCATCGATTGCAGGATCGATAAGGACGAATTCGTCCTGCCCATGCTCCCGCCGGGCGGCAGCATGGATGATATTATCATGAAGGTGGGTGAATGAGATGAATCGATATACCGTAGCGGTTCTGGTCAATAACCAGTTCGGCGTGCTGAACCGTGTGACGAGCATGTTCAGAAGACGTCAGTTCAACATCATTTCTCTGACCGTCAGCGAAACGGAATCGAACGCGCTTTCCCGCATCACCGTCACGTTTGAGGGCGGCGAGACGCAGAAGCAGCAGCTCGTGAACCAGCTTTATAAGCTGCCGGACGTTTGCTCCATTAAAGAGTTTACCCCGGACACCTCCGTCAGCTGCGAGCTGATGCTCATTAAGCTGAAAAACGATTCCAAAACGCGCAGTGACATCCTTGCCGCGGCGGACGCGTTCGGCGCGACGACCATGGATTACTCCAAGGATTCCCTGATGCTTTGCCTGACCTCCGAATCGCGAAAAATCGATGAATTCGTCGATTTGATGCGCGACTACGAGATCCTTGAGATCTGCCGCACCGGCAATGTTTCCCTTGAAAAGGGCAGCACGACGATCCGTCAGGCCATCAATTTCTAATTTAGTTTGTCCATTTAAATTAACATACCAATTCATGCACAGAAAGAGGTAATTTATCATGGCAAGAATTTTTTATCAGCAGGATTGCGATCTGCAGAAGCTCGCAGGCAAGACCGTTGCCATCATCGGCTACGGCTCGCAGGGTCACGCACATGCACTGAACCTGAAGGACAGCGGCGTTGACGTTATCGTCGGTCTGTATGAAGGCTCCAAGAGCTGGGCAAAGGCCGAGGCACAGGGCCTCAAGGTCATGACGAGCGCCGAGGCTGCAAAGGCTGCGGACATCATCATGATTCTCATCAACGATGAAAAGCAGGCTGCACTGTACAAAGAGAGCATTGAGCCGAACCTGACCGAGGGCAAGACCCTGGCATTTGCACACGGCTTTAACATTCACTTCGGCTGCATCAAGCCGCCGAAGAACGTCAACGTCATCATGATCGCGCCGAAGGGCCCGGGTCACACGGTCAGAAGCGAGTATCAGGCAGGCAAGGGCGTACCGTGCCTCATCGCGGTCGAGCAGGATGCAACGGGCGACGCTTGGGACATCGGCCTCGCATATGCACTCGGTATCGGCGGCGCAAGAGCAGGCGTTTTGGAGACCACGTTCCGTACCGAGACCGAGACCGACCTGTTCGGCGAGCAGGCAGTTCTCTGCGGCGGCGTTTGCGCTCTGATGCAGGCCGGCTTCGAGACGCTGGTTGAGGCAGGCTACGACCCGAGAAACGCGTACTTTGAGTGCATCCACGAGATGAAGCTCATCGTTGACCTCATCTACCAGAGCGGCTTTGCCGGCATGAGATACTCCATCTCCAACACGGCAGAGTACGGCGATTACATCACCGGCCCGAAGATCATCACCGAGGAGACGAAGAAGACCATGAAGAAGATCCTGAAGGACATTCAGGACGGCACCTTCGCAAAGGACTTCCTGCTCGACATGTCTTCCGCAGGCGGCCAGGTACACTTCAACGCAATGCGCAAGCTGGCTTCCGAGCATCCGAGCGAGGCTGTGGGCGCGGATATCCGCAAGCTGTACAGCTGGAGCGACGAGGATAAGCTCATCAACAACTGATTTGAACGGAATCTGTTTTAAGGGGATAGCCATAGGGGAGTTTTCCTCTATGGCTTAAACCCTATTTACACACGGCGCGTTTTTCCATGTGGGACGCCGCGCCACAGCCAAAATTTCACGGATCGAGGAAATAAAATGAAAAGTGATTCTCTGAAAATCGGTACGCAGAACGCGCCGCACCGTGCGCTGTACCATGCTCTGGGCCTCACGGAGGAGGAGATCGAACGTCCGCTCGTCGGCATCGTCAGCTCCTATAACGAGATCGTCCCGGGCCACATGAATATCGATAAGATTGTGGACGCCGTAAAGATCGGCGTTGCGATGGCAGGCGGCACGCCGATTGTCTTCCCGGCGATCGCGGTATGCGACGGCATTGCAATGGGCCACACCGGCATGAAGTATTCGCTCGTCACGCGCGACCTCATTGCGGATTCCACCGAAGCCATGGCATTGGCACACGGCTTTGATGCGCTCGTCATGGTGCCGAACTGCGACAAGAACGTGCCGGGCCTTTTGATGGCGGCGGCGCGCCTTAACGTGCCGACGGTGTTTGTCAGCGGCGGCCCGATGCTTGCGGGCCACGTAGACGGTGCAAAAACGAGCTTCTCCTCCATTTCGGAGGCGGTGGGCGAATTCAACGCCGGTAAGATTACCGAAGAAAAGCTGCGCGAATATGAGTGCAAGACCTGCCCGACATGCGGCTCCTGCTCCGGCATGTACACCGCAAACTCCATGAACTGCCTGACTGAAGCCCTCGGCATGGGTCTGCGCGGCAACGGCACCATCCCGGCGGTATATTCCGCACGTATCGAGCTTGCAAAGCACGCAGGCATGGCGGTCATGGATATGCTGAGAAAGAATATTCGCCCGCGTGACATCATGACGAAGGACGCCATTATGAACGCTCTTACGGTCGATATGGCACTCGGCTGCTCCACGAACAGTATGCTGCATCTGCCGGCCATCGCGCACGAGTGCGGCATCGAGATCAACCTCGACATCGCAAACCGGATCAGCGAAAAGACCCCGAACCTGTGCCATCTGGCACCGGCGGGCAGAACGTACATTGAAGAGCTTGACGAAGCGGGCGGCGTGTACGCTGTGATGAACGAGCTGAGCAAAAAGGGTCTGCTGCACACGAACTGCATAACCGTGACCGGCAAGACCGTCGGCGAGAACATCAAGAATTGCGTAAACCTGAACCACAACGTTATCCGTCCCATCGAGAATCCGTACAGCCAGACCGGCGGCATCGCCGTGCTGCGCGGTAATCTTGCGCCGGAGGGCAGCGTTGTAAAGCGCTCTGCCGTTCTGCCGGAGATGCTTGTGCATGAAGGCCCGGCACGCGTGTTTGAGAGCGAGGAGGACGCACAGGCGGCCATCAACGCGGGCAAGATCGTACCGGGCGACGTCGTTGTCATCCGCTATGAGGGTCCGAAGGGCGGCCCCGGTATGCGCGAGATGCTGAACCCGACCTCTGCTATCATGGGCATGGGTCTCGGCAACAGCGTGGCGCTCATCACGGACGGCCGTTTCAGCGGCGCAACGCGCGGCGCGTGCGTCGGCCATGTTTCCCCGGAAGCGGCTTCCGGCGGCCCCATCGGCGTTGTGGAGGAAGGCGACATCATCAGCATCAATATTCCGGAGAACAAAATTGAGCTGAAGGTGGACGAGGCTGTCCTCAATGAACGCATGAAGAACTTTGTGCCGAAGAAGAAAGAGCTTTCCGGCTACCTGAAGCGCTATGCGGCGCTGGTCTCCAGCGGTGCTTCGGGGGCGATTTTGAACTGATGGGTAGTTTACAGGAGTTGAGCATCCGCCTTTCCACGCTGGCGGTGTTCAGAGAATTACAGGAAGATGCGGTTATAAATAGTCTGCGTAAGTATCTTGCAGAGCCGTCCCCGGCGCTGTATGCGTCGTTCGTCTCTGCGCTGTACCGCGCAAACGGCGGCATACTCGGCGCGTATGTGCGCGAAATCTGCGAAAACAGCGAGAACGTCTACGTGCAGGCCGTGGGCAAAAAGGAAGAGATCCCCGCTTACCTGCGCGAGGCCGTTTTGGAAGAGCTTAAAACGCTGCAGATGACGGCGGAGCTCACGCCGGAAACGCTGCGCAGCGCGATGGAGTATAAGGGCTTTTTACCCGGCTTTGTCAGCGAAGCGCCGGACATTAAAGCGTGCTACACAGAGCGCACCGAGAACATCGGCAAGTACGGCTACGGCATTTACGCCAAAAACCGTATGTTCTACCTTGGCGAGAATGCCGAGATCGTGCCGGTCAGCAATCCGGACAAGACGGAGCTTTCCGACCTTGTGGATTACGCCCGCGAGCGCCAGATCATCATCGATAACACAAAGGCGCTGCTCGAGGGCAAGCCTGCGGCGAACATTTTGCTGACGGGCGACGCCGGTACGGGTAAATCGTCTACGGTGAAAGCCGTCGTCAATGCGCTGTGGCGCGAGGGTTTGCGTATCATCGAGGTGCGCAAGGATCAGTTACAGTCGATCCCGAAAATTCTCGATGAGCTTTCTGCGAACCCGCTGAAGTTTATTCTGTTCATCGACGACCTTTCGTTCCTCAAGGACGACGATAACTTCAATGCACTGAAAGCGGTGCTGGAGGGCTCCGTTACGGCGAAGTCGCAGAACGTGGCAATCTACGCGACGAGTAATCGCCGCCATATCATCAAGGAGAAGTTCTCCGACCGTGAGGGCGATGACATTCACCGCAACGATACGATGCAGGAGCTTGCATCGCTTTCCGAGCGCTTCGGCATCCACGTGACGTTCAGCAAGCCGAACAAGGACACGTTCCTGCACATCGTGCGCCACCTTGCGGAGGAAAACGGCATCGATATGCCGACGCAGGAACTGGAGTTGCTCGCCGAGCGCTTTGCGCTGGAGCGTGGCAACCGCTCCGCGAGACTCGCCCGTCAGTTCATCGACGGACTGCTTTCCAAGGCGGAATAAAAACCTTATACAGCAGACTGTTTTTGAAGCGGCACCTTTGCTGCTAAAACACGAAATGAAAAATGCTCCCGGTTTTTAGCTGGTTGCTCATAAAAAAGTGAATCCGACCTATGGCTGCAATCAAAGGTCGGATTCTTTTTTTTATGTTAGGGCTGGAATATCCATGGCTCCCTCTGACGCGGGAGGCTTGGATGCGGTGCAAAATCGCACATTACCGCACTACACCGAATGGTGTATAGAAGTGCGCCCTTACTGTTTGACAAATTGGAATTGATTTTCCTTTTTATTTCTTAGTATCAATCCAAATGAAAACTCTCTCGTCAGTTCTTTCAGTAACAACACCTCCGTTTGCTATTGCCACAGCTTGAGATGCTATGTTATCTAAAAGAATGGTTACTAACACTTTATCTATTCCCATTTCTTTCGCTTCATTAAGCAATAATCTCAGCAGTTCTTTTCCATATCCTTTTCCACGAAACGCTGGTGCAATTCCGTACCCGATATTTCCTCCTGCTTTTCTCAGTGCCTCAGTCAAAAAATGTCTGACAGAACCAAATCCAACCGGAATACCATCAGCATATAGCCAAAAAGTTGTAGAAGGCACTTTCCAACCATCTACAATCCCTTCTTGCTCAGAATCCCTCTGTTTTACAATCAGCCATTCTTTATACTCATCAAATGTTAATCCGTTGGCTTTGTTAATTAATCCATTTTCTTCAGCAGGGATCTCTTGCAGCATTGTGTAAATATCTAAGCCATCATCAACTGACAATCTTTTTAATTCCAACATTATTTTCAATTCTCCTTAATCAAATAAACTCAAGTTTATCAGTCTGTTTAATCATATCATATGGCTTCAATGTACGGCAAAAACAATCCCGGCAGACATTACTGCCGGGACTGATGCTGTTTTATGGACATCTACATTTATGCCGGGAGCGTTTTTGTGTATACAGGTAAATTCGATTTTATAAATTGCTGTGGCGGCGGCTCAAACCCGTTTGCAGGGCGCTGCCTAGGCTGGTGATGCACAGGAGCGTTGCGATAAGGAATACGCCGGGAATGACGATAATCCACCACGCGTTTGTGAGCAGAGCCTTTTCGCCGACAGGGACGCATTACGCTTCGTATTCGCCGCGAATGTCTTCTTCCGGGGCGGGAATGGGGTAGTCGCCCGTAAAGCATCCCGTGCAGATGCCGAGACCGTTCACCATTTCCGGCAGACGCTCTAAACGTAAATAGCCGAGCGTATCTGCGCCGATCTCCTTGCAGATCTCGTCGACCGTGTGATTATAGGCGATAAGCTGGTGGCGCTCCGGCACATCGATGCCGAAGTAACACGGCCACAGGAACGGGGGCGAGCTGATGCGCATGTGCACCTCTTTTGCGCCGGCGTCTTTCAGCATGTTCACAATCTGGTCGCTCGTCGTGCCGCGCACGATGGAGTCATCGATGAGGATGACGCGCTTATCCTTGACAACCTCGCGCAGGACATTCAATTTAACGCGCACGCTGGATTCGCGGCTGCTCTGCTTCGGCTTGATGAATGTGCGGCCGACGTAGTTGTTTTTCACGAATGCCGTGCCGTAGGGGATGCCGGATTCCATGGCGTAGCCCTGTGCTGCCGCGTTGCCGGATTCCGGCACGCCGACGACGATGTCCGCATCCACGGGGGAATCTTTCGCGAGGAAACGGCCGGCAAGCAGACGTGCGGAATACACGTTGATGCCGTCAATGCGGCTGTCCGGGCGGGCGAAATAAATGTACTCAAAAATGCAGCGTCCCTGCTTTTCGGCGGGGAGGCAGTGCGATTTGTCGGAGAGAATGCCGTTCGGCGTGATGGTGACAATCTCGCCCGGCTCTACGTCGCGGACGAATTCCGCGCCCACGGCGTCAAGCGCACAGGTCTCGCTGGAGAGGAAATACGTGTTGTCGCGCTTGCCGATACATAGGGGCTTGAAGCCATAGGGATCGCGCGCGCCGATCAGCTTGCGGGGGGACATGACCGCGAGGGCATAGGCACCCTCAATTTTGTCCATCGTGCGGCTGACGGCCTCCTGTACGTTTTTCGTCTGTACGCGCTCGCGTGCGATGTAGTAGGCGATCGTCTCGGAATCGATGGTCGTTTGGAAAATAGCGCCGCTGTACTTTAGTTTTTCGCGGAGGTCAACGGCGTTTGTCAGGTTGCCGTTGTGCGCTACGGCCAGCGTGCCCTTGATATAGTGGATGATGAGCGGCTGCGCGTTTTCGCGGTTGCTCGCGCCGGCGGTGGAGTAACGCACATGGCCCACGCCGATATTGCCGTGCAGGCAATTGAGACGCTCCTCGTCGAATACCTCGTTTACAAGGCCCATGTCCTTGTAGTAATCCACCTTGCCTTTGGGGCCCTCGGTGTCGCTGACGGCGATGCCGCAGCTTTCCTGTCCGCGGTGCTGCAAGGCGAATAATCCGTAATAAATGGAAGAAGAAATGTCGTGTCCGTCAAAATCGTATGCGCCGAAAACGCCACATTCCTCGCCGGGCTTGTCCGTTTCAAATGGTGTTCGATCGTAGTTCATAGAAGTCCCCCGTTCCTCCGCAAACCGCGGTATTCTGCTGTTTGTGTTCTGTTTATCTGCCGAAAATACACAGGCGGCAAACGCCGTGAAAACGTTTCCCGCTTAACAGAATTATTATAATCGGATTTTTGTGAAATTGCAATTCTAAGTTTTAAAAACTGCAAATATGTGTAGAGGATGACAAAATCCTTTGACAAACGGCGCGCAAAATCGTTGAAACAAAAAACAAAATGCGGTATAATAGCAAGCGAAAGAAACGACGAGCCCGAACAGTCCGGGGGACTGTTCAGCCGTAAGAAACCCTATCAAGGGGATTTTTAAACGGCGGTCAGAAACGGCCGTTAGAAAGAGCTATAACACATTTTTACATGTAGGATAAAAAATGAAAACAGAAAGGACCTCGCTATGCATATCGTTATTTTGGACGGCGGCTCTACAAACCCCGGCGACGTCTCGTGGGCGCCGCTCAGGGCGCTCGGCAGCGTCACCGTGTATGACTCCACTAAGCCCGAAGAAATCGTGGAGCGCGCAAAGGACGCCGAAGCTGTCATCTTGAACCGCAATGTTATAAGCCGCGAAATCATGCAGAAATTGCCGAAGCTGCGCTTTATCGGCCTTCTTGCAACGGGGTATAATACTGTCGATGTCAAAGCCGCAGGAGAACTGGGCATCACCGTGTGCAATGTGCCGCTTTATTGCGTGGAGACCGTCGCGTAGCAGGCGTTTGCGCTGCTTTTGGAGCTGTGCAATCACACCGAAAAAATAAGCGCCGCCACCCGCGGCGGCGACTGGGATAAGGCCGAAACGATGAGCCACAGCACGCACCCGCTGTTTGAGCTGTACGGCAAAACGCTCGGCATCGTCGGCTTCGGACATATCGGGCAGACCGTCTCAAAGCTCGGCGCGGCGCTCGGCATGAAAATTCTCGTATACAGCCGCACGAAACGGGAGCTGCCCGAGCGTTATCAGTGGGCGGAGCTCGACGCGCTTTTCAAAAATGCCGATGTCGTCTCGCTGCATTGCCCGCTCACGGACGAGACCCGCGGGCTTGTGAATGCGGAGCGCCTTAACCTGATGAAGCCCACTGCGTTCCTTATCAATACGGCGCGCGGCGCAGTTGTGGACGAAGCTGCCCTTGCCGAGGCGCTGAATAGTGGCCGCATCGCCGGAGCGGGGCTTGACGTCCTTGTGCACGAGCCGCCGAAAAAGGATGACCCGCTGCTCACCGCCAAAAACTGTATCGTCACGCCGCACATCGCGTGGGCGTCCCGAGACGCGCGCGCCCGTCTCATTAAGACTGTCGCCGAGAACCTGAAAGCGTTCCAGAACGGCACGCCGCAGAACGTCGTTTCGTGATTTTACCGCTCTTTTCGATTTTTGCGGAGACTTCAAAAGCCTTCTGTAAAAAGTAATGCAGAAAAGAGCAAAAGGCGAGAAATGAATCTCGCCTTTTGCTCTCTTTTGGGGAGGAGTTGTATTGAAAAGTCGCGGTAACGTTTACCGCAGAGCTCGTTGTCATTTGTTATGTCTCTATTATAGCGACTGAAATATCGATTGTCAACGGTTTCTGAAACAATCTCCCTTTTGCTATTGTCGCACAAATCAAAATAAAAATTTGTGTATATTTTGCACATATAAATTGACCGCGTTCTTCCACATAAGCCGTTTGAAATCGTATCTCACCCTTAAATTACCCGCATGTTCTCTGCTTTATGCATGAAAAAGAGAATTTTGTGTTTGACGGAGGTTTTTCCATGATAAAGAAAAATGATTTGTTTGAAGCGGAGATCACCGCCATGACCGCCGAGGGCAGCGGCATCTGCCGCGCAGATGGCATGGCCGTGTTCGTGCCCGGTACCGCCGTGGGCGACCGCTGCGTCGTGCGCGTCGTAAAAGTCCTCAAAAAGTACGCATTCGGGCGGCTCGAGGAGCTGCTTACGCCGTCGCCCGATCGCACCACACCGGATTGCTCCATTGCAGGCCCGTGCGGCGGATGCGTTTACCGCCACATCACGTATGAAGCGGAGCTGAAGATAAAAACGCAGCGTGTCCGCGACGCCTTGGAGCGCATCGGCGGCTTTGCAAATATCCCCATGGAGCCGATCCTCGGCGCGCCGTCCCGCACGCGCTACCGCAACAAATGCCAGCTGCCCATCGGGCTTTCCAAAAACGGCGAAATGCAGATGGGCTTTTACGCCGTGAATTCCCACCGTATCATTGACACGCACACCTGCCTTTTGCAGCCCGAGGTATTTGATCGCGCGGCGGAAGCGTTCCGCGCGTGGCAAAAACTGAGCGGGGAGAGCATCTACGATGAAGCGGCGCACAGCGGCGTTCTGCGCCACCTTTACATGCGCTGCGGCGAAAAGAGCGGTGAGGTGCTCGTGTGCATCGTCGCGAACGGTGCAAAGCTGCACGGGGAAGACTTGCTCGTCAAAATGCTGCGCGAGGCTGTGCCGGAAATTACCGGCATTGTGTTAAACATCAACCGCGAGCGCACAAATGTCGTTTTGGGTCGCGAGCTGCGCACGCTGTGGGGCAAGCCCACGATTCGCGATACGCTCTGCAGACTGGAGTTTGAAATTTCGCCCCACGCGTTTTATCAGGTGAACCGCACGCAGGCGGAAGCGCTTTACAACAAGGCCGCAGAGTACGCCGGGCTTACAGGTGCGGAAACGTTGCTTGACCTCTACTGCGGCACCGGCACCATCGGGCTTTCCATGGCGAGCCGCGCGAAGAAGCTCATCGGCGCGGAGATTATCCCCTCCGCTGTTGAAAATGCCCGCAAAAACGCCGCGCACAACCATGTCACGAACGCCGAGTTCCTTTGCGGTGACGCCAAAGACGCCGCGCGCATCCTCTACGAGCGCGGCGAGCGCCCCGACGTCATCGTCATCGACCCTCCGCGCAAGGGCTGCGATGCCGCCGTTATCACGACCATCGCCGCCATGCGCCCCACACGCGTCGTCTATGTCTCCTGCGACCCCGCCACCCTCGCCCGCGATTTAAAGCAGTTTACCGCCGAGGACTATAATATTGAGGCCGTCACCCCCGTCGATATGTTCCCGGGTACCGCGCACGTTGAGACGGTAGTTCTTTTGTCCCACAAAAAAGCCGATAGTTATATCCACATTGATGTGGAGTTTGGAGAGGGCGAGGGCAAGATTCCGGTAG
>OJOF01000519.1_pt1 | contig 34118 bp, 25 predicted proteins | sample 1598181 | NCBI WGS metagenome assembly OJOF01 (sample SAMN01915226, study PRJEB22387) | human gut metagenome | isolation source: stool | host: Homo sapiens | place: USA
GGTGAACATCATGCATCCGGCCAGCGCCGCCGATACTGCACGCCGGATAAGTTTGCCTTGTTTCATGGTACAACCTCCTTTTTCCCCTCGCATTTTTACGGGGGGGGGTATATATTACAGTATCTTGATTATCCCACACTTTACCGCATTTTGGAAGCAAACCTGCGTGAATCGCCCTAAAAGCAGCGTGAAAAGCACAATTTGTGCCGGTTTTGTTGCAGATGTCCGGCCCGCAGGCACAGCAAAGCCCCCGGCAGGTTTGCGCCTGCCGGGGGCTTTGCTATGTTATGAAAGATCAATCCTTCTTCTCTGCTGTGCGGGCAAAGAAGTTGGCGAGGATCGCACCGGAAATGTTATGCCACACGGAGAACACAGCGCCGGGAATGGTAGCCAGCGGATACTGTGCAAAGTGTGCGGCGGCCAGACTGGTTGCAAGGCCGGAGTTCTGCATGCCCACCTCGATGGAGATCGCGCGGCACTTGGTGGAGTCCAGCTTGAGCAGCTTGCCCACGCCAAAGCCGGTGAGGTAGCCCAGCACGTTGTGCAGGATGACCACCACAAGGATCAGCAGACCGCTGGTCATGATCTTGGCGCTGTTGGCGGAGACCACGGCACAGATGATCAGCACGATGGCGGTAGTGGAGACCAGAGGCAGCACGCGGACAGCTTCCTCGGTGAACTTATGGAAGAAGTGATTGACCACAAAGCCCAGTGCGATGGGCACCAGCACCACCTTGACGATGGACATGAACATGCTCATGGGGTTCACGTCAACACGCTGGCCAGCGTACAGCAGGGTGAGCAGCGGAGTGAGGAGCGGAGCCAGCACGGTGGAAACAGCGGTCATGCCAACGGACAGTGCAACGTCGCCCTTGGAAAGGTAGGTCATCACGTTGGAAGAGGTGCCGCCGGGGCAGGTGCCAACCAGGATCACGCCAATGGCCAGCTCGGTGGGCAGGTGGAACACCTGCGTGAGCGCCCATGCCAGAAACGGCATGAGGGTAAACTGTGCAACGCAGCCCACGATCACATCCTTCGGGCGGCTGAACACCACCTTGAAGTCCTCCGGCTTCAGGGTAAGGCCCATGCCGAACATCACGATGCCCAGCAGGTTATTGACCCACGCCGTCTTTACCACGCTGAACGGGCCGGGGAAGAACAGGGCACCCGCGGCCACCACAATAACGATGGCGGCCATGTACTTGCCCACAAAGTCGCTTACTTTTTCCAGTGTTTTCATAATTGTTTCTCCTTTTCCTTCTGGCATGCTTTGGGACAAAAGCATCCGCAAAATAAAACGCCCTTGTCCCCTACGGTCTGTAAGAGACAAAGGCGTGTAATATCCTCTGCGGTACCACTCTTATTGCCAGCACAACGCTGACCACTCAGTGCACGTCCAACAACGCGCGGCCCGTGATAACGGGGGCCTGCCGTTCCTGCTTACTGGGGCGCACACCGTCCATTCAGCCGGAAAGCTCGGAGAGGATCTTCCCACGGATGCCCTGCACTGCCTTGCACCAACCGGCAGCTCTCTGCAGCATTCCTTCCGGGTACTTTTTCTCGTCATAGCCGTAATATTCTTGGTGACATGGAGTATACTCCCCTGCAAAGGCAAAGTCAATAGAATGAGGCCTTCTGATTTTTCATGCAGTTCATTTCAGGAGTGAAAGTGGTTCACGCAGCAGACAAAGCAGAACGGCATCGGCACCGACTGCTCCGGCAGGATGACGCGAAGCCATGGTCTAAAGAGTCGGCGGCAATGCCATCCCATCACACAACAAAAGACCGCTCATCTTTTCGGGTGAGCGGTCTTGCTGTTTCTGCGGTTTATTCGCCTTTGGCTTTTGTAAGCAGCATGTGCATGTATTCCGCACAGGCATCCCAGTCGCGGGCGGCGGCCTTGTCCTTCGGCATCAGGCTGCTGGCAAGGCCCACGCCAAGGCAGCCCGCCTTGCAGAACTCCGGGATGTTCTCCGGCGTTACGCCGCCAATGGCAACATAGTTTGTGTCGTCCTGGAATCCGATAATCTGGGGCAGGAGAAAAACGACCTCTGAGCCGCTTTTTCCTGTCTGATACGCAAAAAAGATCCCGTTCACCCAGAAGTGGACGGGATCTTTTATTGCTTATGGGGCTTTACTGCAGCCGATCAGGCCTTGACGAAGGCAGCTGCTTACTTTGCAGCCAGATACTTGCCCAGCTCGCGGCCCAGCGTCAGGCACATACCAATGCTCACACCGGGGATCGGGGTGATATACTCGGGACCAAAGCGCATACCGCAGGTGTTGCCGGAAGCGTACAGGCCCTCGATGGGCTGATAATCCTCGTTCAGCACCTGCTGGTCATTGGTGGTCACAAAGCCACCGGTGGTCACCAGTGCAAAGCCCAGACTCGGGGTGGTGACATGGGCGTAGAAGGGAGCCTTTGCAACTGCATTCAGGAAGTGCGGGTCCTTGGCAAAGTCGCTGTCGTAGCCCTCGGCGCAAACCTTATTGTACTGCTCCACAGTAGCGGAAAGGGCTGCAGGCTCCACACCGATGTACTCGGCCAGCTGCTCGATGGTGTCGGCGCAGTACCAGCCGTTGGCGCCCTCAGCACCAGCAGCCTTTGCGGCCTCAAAGTTGCCCTTCATGGCTTCCACCACAGCGGGCATGTCGTACTCGAATGCCTGATGGCCGGGGAAGCCGCGCAGGATCTGGGTCTCATAGGTGCTGTCGTAGATGGAGGTAATGTTGCCGCGCTTTGCACGTGCCATGAAGAAGCCGTTGATCTCCGGGCCGGCAAAGGCTTCGTTCTGGAAGCGCTGGCCATTCTCGTCCACCCACAGGGGGCCGGGCAGATAGTCGGGCACGGTCATGGAGTCGAAGTTCATGGTGGAGATGTCGCCCTCCAGACGGCCGCCTGCCCACACACCCATCTGGATAGTGGAGCCGTCGCGGCCAAAGGGAGCAAAGAAGTCCTCATCCTTGGTGAACAGACGCTTGATGTCCGGCAGCAGATCGTCCATCATTTCCTTGTTGCCGCCAAAGCCGCCGCCTGCCAGCACAACGCCATTCTTAGCGTTGATCTTGAGGTAATTGCCATCGCTGTCCTGTGCGATCACGCCGGTGACCTTTGCACCGTCCATTACCAGCTGCACACCCTTGGTGCCAAACAGAGCGGTGGCATTGTCAGAGAAATTCTCCTCCACATAATTGTAGTTGTCCCAGCTCAGGTCCTTCAGCTCCAGCTGACCGGCGGTGTTGTTGTTCTTCTCGCCGCTGGCGGGGTTCTCCCAGTAGTTCTCCCACCATTCCAGCGTGCCGGTGTAGTAGTGCATGCCGTTGTTCAGCTGGTGCACGGTGTACTCGTTGTCCGGCCAGAACTGGATGCGGGTCTTGGCCAGCGTGTCCGGGTTGATCTTGTCCAGCCACCAGTCCACAGTGCTGCCGCTGTTCTTGGCAAACTTCATCACCAGTGCGGTGTTTGCCTTGCCGTGGGTCTGCATCATCCAGTTGTTCACAAACTCCACTTCGTCCACCTTGGGCACACCGTGGCTCAGCAGGTAGTCCGAGTTGATGTGGCCGATATCGTGGCCGACCGTCCACCAGCTCTCGCGGGGCATGGCTTCCAGCACCAGAACGTTCTTGCCCTCTTCGGCCAGCTCACGGTAGCAGCTCAGGCCGGCATAGCCCATACCGATGATGGCAACGTCAACATCGTAGGTCTTGGTGATCTCACTGTCCGGGATGGCTTCCGGGGCGGTGCGCCAGCTGGCAGCCTGCTCAGAAGCTTCCGGGGCAGACACTGCAGTGCCGCCCATGGCCTGTGTGATGCAGTCGTTCATGCACTGCTTCACAGCATCGCTGGTAATGGTTGCACCGGACACGCCGTCGATGGTGCTGTTCTGGGCTTCCAGCAGCTGCTTGATCAGGTCATCCTTTGCGGCCTGACCAATGGAGTCGGTCTCACCGGACAGATCCAGCTGGATGTCAGTAATGGCTGTCTCGCTGAAGGTGGCGGTCATGGTGATATCGCTCATGCCCTTGGCCGTGGCAGTGTAGGTACCCGGGGTGTACTTTGCAGCGGCAGAAGATGCAGCCGTGCTGCCGGAAGCAGCATTGCAGGCAGCCAGTGCACCGGCGGTGATGCCGCTCATGGCAGCAGCAGAAGCCAGCTTCAGAAAGCTTTTGCGCGAGATCTTTTTCATCTTGGTGGTTCCTTTCGTTTTTCTCTTTCTTCTCAATGTGCGGGGTCGTGTGCCCCTTTCGGTTGTTAATTCTATCACAATATCTCGCACTTGAAAAATATTGCTTTCTTCTTATAATTAGAAGTAAAAGTTATAAGCAATTTTTTAAGAGAAAAAGGAGCCGGTCATGACCCTGCAGCAGATGCGCTATTTTATTGCGGTGGCACAGAATTTGAGCTTTTCCAAAGCGGCACAGCAGCACTATGTTTCCCAAACGGCGGTCAGCCAGCAGATCAAGCTGCTAGAAGAAGAACTTGAAACCGAGCTGTTCCAGCGCACACGGCACTCGGTGGCGCTTACCAGTGCCGGGCAGGTATTCTACGAGTATGCGGTGCGCATCACCGACCTTGCGGAGGATGCCGCCCGCCGCACCCGCGCCGCTGCTGCCGAGTGCAGCACCCCGCTTGAGATCGGCATGATGAGCGGCATGGAAAACCTGCCCATTCTGGAAAAGCTGCTGCTGTTCAAGGAGCAGCACCCTGCCATTCCGCTGCACTTTCATCTGGTGGATTTTCCCACCCTGAAAAAACGCCTGCAGCAGAAAAAGCTGGACTTTGCCCTGCAGCTGGAGCTGGTCCCGCTGGAGGATACCCCCTCCCTGCTGCGTGCTCAAGTAGGCCAGCTGCGCCAGTACGTAGTGCTCAACCGCCAGAGCCATCTGTCCAGCTATGCGTCCCTGCACCGCAGCCAGCTTGCCAGCGAACAATATTATGTACCCGCCATGGACCGGGAGCTGTGGAACCAGTTTGCGCAAGTCCTCCCCCGCCACGGCAGCGACCCGCAGAACATCAAATTTGCGTATTCCATGGAGGAGTTGATGCTTCAGCTGGCTTTCTACGGCGGCTATACCATCCTTGCCGAGCCGGTACTGGCTCAGCTGCCCGCCAACAAAAACCTCACCTTTATCCCGCTGGAAAACGATACCGTTCCCGCTTGGGCCGTATGGAACCGCGAGAACATCTCGCCCGCCCTCCGGCTGCTTCTGCGTGAGCTGGATATTGACCCGTGACCTACTGCAGAACGCATTGACGATCTTGCGCAAAAGCGCTGCTCTTTTTTCAGAAATTCAGCAAGAAAGGTCTCTCCGGCGCTGCGTGGAGAAATGCAAAGGTCGATTACATGAATCAAAACGATCCTGTCCCGGACGATTTCACTCTTTCGCCGGCCCTTGTGGATGCACTGCCCGCGCTGTTTTTTTTGCCTGCAACATGGTACTGGTGGCAGGAATTTTGCTTTTATCATGAATATGCAGTGAGCCGGAAGCCTCTGATCTACAGAAGGCTCCCGGCTCATTTGCTATGGACTTTTTACGTGGATGCCATTCGAGTCCTTGATCGAAACAAAAAATTCCACGTCATGCGACTTGGGATTTCCTGGTAGCCTATTCTGTTGCTCAAACACCCCACTGGGGTGTTTGTTGCTGTCGCAAACGCAAACTTCCGATAAACAAAAAACGCACCCGAACCCTTTTTCACAAAGAATCGGGTTCGAGTACGAACTGTATGGTGGAGAATTAGGGACTCGAACCCCAGACCCCCTGCGTGTGATGCATGATGACTTTTCGGTTTTTATAACGATGATTCGTTAAATAAACTCGATTTGCTACAGATCTGCTACAAACAGCAAATTTAATCTGCTTTTTTCTTCGCACAAAAGCATTCAAACATCGTTCCTTTCCGACGCTCATATGCTCCTTTATAGTCAAAGTCTGGCGGAGTCGGTTTGAAAGTTTTATCTTCTTTTTGACCACTGTATGCTTTCATTTGGAATTCCCGAAGCTGTTCCAAATCAATAGTTCCAACATGTGCTGTTGCATTACTTCCTCCTTTTATTCTCAGGATGTCCTTATTTTCGGTTTTAGACGGTTTTGTGATTCGGCTGTCTCCATACTCGGAGGTATTCGTCTGGATGCAGTAGCAGTGAATATCTCTACTTAGTGATTCAATTATATTGCTATAATAGTTCACATCCTGATTCCACTCGACTGCGATCAACGCATCAATATAGGATTGAAAAATCGAACGATCTCGAATGGATGTAAGCTCAAAGCAGCAGTACACTGTAAACCAAAATCCGTTCCAGCTATACAACTCATACTTTGCATCACATTTAGCTTCAGAACTTTCTATTCCTTCCATAGCTCTTAGATGTAAGCTTTCAATCATCCTTTTTTCTTCAGGTGCAAAATGATTCTTTGAATGGTACAGAATCACAGAGTGCCACTGACCTGTCCACTTTTCTTCATACGGAAGAATCACTGCTGTCAGATTATAAACACAGTTATCCTCAATAATATGCTCTACCCCTGTTACAACTGCCAAATGATTTTTTTCGCAAGTTCTAGCCAGCGTTGGCAGCCATTCTTTTGGAGTACACGCTTCCGGCATTACCAACATATCTGCTTTTTCCCGAACAGCAGTATTCACCAGTTCTGCTATCTGCTGATATCTTCGGTAGCTTCTATTCGGTTTACGCATAACAGCCTGGTCAAAGTTTGAAATGTCCATTTGGATATTGGCAACGGCTACCCTAATCTTTGAAAAGCTCGGCTTTCCGATTTGAAAAACGGGCTGCTTATTGAGTTCACCAGTTTTTATATTTTCTTCTATAAATCTATTATTTGTCCAACCTTCAAATGGAAGTGGGCTATAGTTCAACTGCCAGCATTGTTTGAAAATTTCCTCGATTTTATTCAAATCTTCTAGATCTTTTTTACGAACAAGATCATACATCAATCTTGCGAGCATCAGATCTGCCGGTTTGATAAGGTAGGGGTAATAGATGTATCTCTGATTTATAATCTTGTTTATTTTTTCTTGAAAAGTTTCTGTGCAGGTTTCTTTTTTCAGAAGCTCCACTACATTATCTTCATTGGTCAGATCCTTTTTCTGAGGATTCTCACCACCACAACTCACTAGTTCTGGCCAGATAACACACAGATTTTTATCCAGCATTTTAGCTTTAAAATAACCTTTCGAACGATTCTGTGCTTTTGTCAAAAGTTCTTTTATCTGTTCGCTGAGCAGGTTCTGCGCATCTTCTAACTTCCATTCCTCAAAAGTCTCCCCATCATGAAGTGCCATCGGACGGGCTATGCTGGAAATGAGATGTTCTTGCAGTGCCTCTCGCAATGCATTTGTTACAAATCCGGTATCACCATCCACTCCTTCTATGGCATAACTTGTTTTATCAAGCGTGTCTATGACAAGGGCAATAAACCTAAGTAGTGCCTTATAGGATTTTTTTACAAATAAGATCGCAATTACTCGTTCCCAGAGTGTATAATTTTCAATTATTGTTTTAGGCGTAAATATTTTATGGATGTCACGGACAAAATTATACTCTTCTCCTTTCGTCTTCTCCGAAATCAGTCCATTTATCCTTTGTAACTTCCCCAGATATTTCGAAAGTGCGTATTTATCAACAGCTATATCGTCCACTTCACGAAGTTTATTCACTCCATGGTGGCTTAGTTCAAAAACCTCCGAATAATCGTCCTCCTGAAACACAGCGTCATCTTCCGGCATCCAGCGAAATTCCGATTTGTTTTTTTCAATGCTATTCTTAAAACAAGTGATCAATGCATCCGATTGTCCACGCTGAAAGTAGAACAACTTAATTTTGCTTGCCTGTAATTGGATTTTCGTGGCGCTTCCCAATGGTTTTGTAAACTCTGGCAAAATACAGTAAGTTCCACATTCGTCTTCTTCTTTTTTGAAAACAGCCCTCGCATTCCGGTTTTCTTTACCCGTCCAGCGTGAATTATTTACCGTATAATATTCAAAGGCCTCATAGAATTCCAGTTTACCATCCTGCGCTTTTTGAGCGATTCGGCTTCCCTTTTCCACCTTTTCCACAAGCAATATATCATCTACATACCGTCCATAGTAAAGTGGATTCCATCCGTCCAAAATTGCTGTATCAAATTTTTTCAGACACTCGTTTGCTAAAACCCCCGATGGCAGAAACCCAATTGGTAATATACGGCGAATCCGCTCTTCTCCTCTATGCTCTCTGTAGATTTGTGAATATCTTTTGATCACACAGTACACAAAGTCATTTATCCTACTCAGATATTCTTCATTGTAGTCAGATTTTCCTTTTACCCTAGTAAGAATCTCCTTCATGAATTTCTCTGATACATCCACGGAGTAGTAGTAGCGCTTAAAGTCTAGCGTAAAAATCAGAACATCATCTTGTTGCATACACTTCTGTGCCAAAGTTAATGCCTGATCTCGCCAACTCTCATAATTCTGAAAATACGGCTCAAACAGCGCTGGGGAAAAGGTCGGTTCTTTAGAAAATTCATTATATAGCGTCTTTCGTATACGATTTCCATAGCAATTGGTATAGGATTTATCTAACTGCCATCCTATCATCATAATCCATAGAACGCCAAGAATCATTCCCTCAATCTTCATGTCAATGAAATATTGTATCTCATCAACTTTGACTTGTTTTGCTGGCACTCCACTAATCAAAACGCCTTTTGTTCTGTCCGAACAATTCTTTTCTTCCTTTGTATCCATAATCTTTTTCGGAAGCAGACGACAGGAAATGCTTTCCAAAATATCTTCTTTTTTCTTTTCCCACTTCGTGCTATCTGACGCTACAAACGCTTGGTGCAAATCCTTCAAGCGTTCCTCTATCGTTATATTGAGAGTGTTTTCCGCTTCCGCAATCCGATCTCTCAAATGGAGGTTTGTCTTGTCATAATACGCAGTTGATTTCAATTTTTTATATGCTTTTTGAAACAAATCATACTTTGGAACGCTATCTTCCATAGATACCTCCTCATTTTTACATCAAAACATTAATTTGTATTTCATGTCGACCATGTTAGCAAGGAATCCATCTTAAAAATATTACAGTATAATCTTTTAGACGAGTATCCCATAAACACCAAATTGTGCCATATAAACTTTCCCCTTTATTCAACACCCAATGCTTTGAACACTGCATCCTCTGCACTACTATAAAAGATCAAATTAAAACTTCCCACTAATTCGGGAGGTACAGTTCCAAGATCTGCAGCGCTTGTAATCGGCAGCAGAACTTTCTTCGCTCCACTATCAAGGCAAACCTGCAAGCTGTTCGCAAGCTCGTCTACCTTTAGAATTGTACCACTGATACTAATTTCACCCAGAACAGCAAGGGTACTGACTGTTGGCCGTCCAAGCGCAATACTGCACAGCGCAATCAGCGTAGGCAATGCTAATTTTCCTGTCATGCCAATACCTTGCAGATCCTGATAATTGATGATGTAGTCTTTAGATGCAGTGCTGATGCCTCCGCTGATGCGTTTTCCATTTGCTTTTAGGAAATGGAACGCCGTATTCGTTGACTCTTTGCAGTCACGGTCACTGCCAAGACCTGTGCGCTCAAACTTTCCGCTGCCCGGCAACATCTGGCTTTCCAACCGGAACACACCGATCATGCCGCTTTTTCCACGCGAAACAGTGTAGATCTGTCCCGGATTGCACATTCCATCCGGGATCAGCTTACCGCCACCCTGTTCGGGAACCGACACAAACTTTTCTTCAAAGGTATCCAGATCAATGTAGCTGAAATTCACATCATAGAACTCCATGCCACCCAGCTTTTTCAGTTGCTCTTTCACTCGACGGCGCATTTCCAGCGCAAAGACAAGGATTTCCTCCAGTTGCTCTTTGGTAAACTCACCATCCGGGTACAGCAGCTTTACATAGCCGCCTACAATCTTACGCACTGCAATCGTATCGCGCTGGTTCAGATTTTTACCAAGGCGGAAATACTTATCTAGTGCATCGCCGTACTGCTCCTTACGCAGTTCCCGGATAAATTCAGCAAGATAATCCGTGATGAAACCGTAGTCGTTGGTGAAATGCTCCGGGCGGAATTTTGGAATCTCCCAGCCGGGAATGTAACAATGCAGGCGATCCAAAAATGCAGTGTCTGTTCCCATTTCAGGCGGGAATGGGTCAAACAGGCTGGAGGTTTTCAGCAACACATCCACACTCTGGTTAATATTTCCCACAAAGACCATCGAGGCCGAGGCTGCCTTTTCCTCTTTGCCACGGGCAAAAGAACCGGATGCCATATAGTCCTTCATGATCTGGATGCCGTCTTTGTCCTTGAACTTGATACCAGCAACCTCATCAAAAGCCACACAGTCCCACAGACCCACCAGACCAACGGTCTTTCGTCCCATGTTGTAGAACAGGTTTGCCACAGTCGTTTGTCCACCAGAAATCAAAATGCTGTTGGGCGAGATTTCTTTATAAAGATGCGATTTTCCCGTACTGCGGGGACCAAGTTCACAGAGGTTGAAATTGTTCTCCACCAGTGGAATCATTCGTGTGAGCAGGAGCCATTTTTCTCTTTCCGTAAATTCGTCCGGTTCCATGCCGATAGAACGCAGAAGGATATCCAGCCACTCATCCTTTGTAAAAGCTTTACGGCCACGCTTTAGTTCGTCAATATCGATATGCGGCATCTGAATTGGCGTTAGTTTTCGGATGCTGATTGGAGTAAGGTCTTTCTGCTTTTTCTGGCTGGACTGCAACGGTTCACCGCCCAGATCAACAAGGCCAAAATTATTGTCGCCCTCTACCTCATAATCCAGCTGTACAATACACCAGATGCCTCCGCAGAGCAGCCGATCATATTTCTCCGGATACTCATCCGCAATTGGCACCTTATCCAATCCCAAATTAGAAAAGCTAGCGAAAAAGCAGTTCTTCTTAATATCGAGATTGACCGTGATCATATCAATAACGGTATGGCTTCCCTTTTTTCGCAGCTGTGACAGAATTTTCTGTGCCTCATCCGGACGGACAAAATTGTCCGCTAAGATCCGTTTTACATTTTGTACGCCTTTTTCAATAATGGCTTCGTCATCCGAACTGCAGTACTGGCCCAATAAAAACTCCAGCACATAAACCGGGACATTCGCACCTTCCTTGATCTTTTTAGTCAGATCCTTGCGAACGATCTTTCCATCAAAATTTTGCCGTAATTTTTCCTTGATTGCGTCTCGACGGCAGCTATTTTCCGCATTCGGCTCCATTTATAGTCCTCCTGCTCCCATCAGTTAAAAAAATCGAATTCATCAATCGCAAATGCAATATCGATCTGGAACTGTTCCCGCTGCTGCATCTGCTGACCCTGCTCATCCGCAATCACCAGATAATAGGTTGCTGTATTGCTGAACTTCATCGATTTGAGGTTGAAGTTGCAATGGAACGTACGATCTGCGCCGTTCTCACTGGTTTTGTCCGCAATGATCTTCTGGGTATCGCTGATAGGCTTTCCGTATTCATCCGTAAACCACACCAGATAAGTAGCAGCCTCACGGTTTGCACTTACCGCATCTTTCTGGTAGAAATCCAGTGAAAAGATCATATTGCTGATCTTCCGACTGGAAGAAAGCAAACTCACTGTTACGGGGAGTGTATCATACTTCTGCTTATTGCGCCGATATTCCATAGAGCCGTTGCGCAGATAATGATATTCGATCACCGGAACCGTCATTTCCTGCAGGCTGATACCGCCATGCACAAAATTCAGCCCGCCACCATTCATCTTGATGCGAATACCTTCCCGTGGAGCAAATCCAGTGTATTCCGTTTTTCCGTCCAGGAATTTTACAGGAAGCAAATACTGCGGATCCGCCTCCTTCTGCATGATTGCATAGCGTCTGCCATATTCCACTTCCATATCATGGAAGCTGGTTTTATCCACTTTGTCATCCTCGGTCAGCGGACTGTAAGTGTACAGGAAGCCATGATCTGCCGTAATCAGAATGTTCGCCCCGCCGAAGTCATTGACGATAATGCGCACCATATTCTTCAGTTCACTGATAGCCCTATCGCATGCCGGGAACACAGAGGTGTCCGAAGTATGGCTTGCTTCGTCAATGGTATCATGGTAGATATAGACTACATCCATACCCTTGACCAGTGCCGCACGCTCTGCACGTTTCATCCCGATGATGTTCTTATACTGCAACGCCACGCTGGCCGGATTTACACCTTTCAGGACCTTATCCCGGTTCGTGCTTGCGGTAGACTGCCCATCGGCCAGAACATTCAATACCTCATTTTTCAGTTCAGCCGTCAACGCCTTATGTGGGAGCAGTGCCGCCATGCCAAATTTCGTGATAGACGGGAAGATGCCCTGCATACTGCCGAGTTTCACATTGCTCTGCGTTTCTCTGCGCAGTTCATCTGCCAGTGATGCCGCCACCTCGTAACGCATAGCATCCGAGATGATCACGAACACGCGGCTGTCTGCCGGACGGATGTGCTCATTGTAGAAATCCGACTGCTGCGGAATTTCCAATACGCGGCCATGCTCTGCCATCTCATCAGCACATACATCCGACCAGTTTTTGCCGAGGCCTCCCAGAAACCAGTAGGAGTACAGTCCCTCTACCTTATCTACAACATGCTTGAACAGGTCGTCCAGTTTGATATTGGAGGTTTCCAGACTTCTCTGGAAGCTCAGATGGAACAGTCGATAATAGGTGTCCATCCTGTAATAGTCCTCCGCATATTCTTTCCAGACCTGCTTTGCGTCCGGAGTATGGAACCCTGCGGAGTGCTCTTTGAAGAACTCTTGCATGTTGGCCACTTGCAGCAGACCCTCGTAGAAGTTGCGGAAGTACTCGTACCAGACACAGGTGCGGCGTTTTTCCACCGTCTTTGTGATCACATCCACATCAATAATATGGTCACTGATCTCCGTCATCAGCTTGCTCAGGACAACCTCGTTGATGCACGGGAAACACTCCGTTGCCGCCAGATCATCAACCGTCAGTTTTTCCAGCCTCTGCGGCAGATGTGCTTCATCTTCCACATAGCGGGCCACGTCATAAAGCTGCTGCAGATCACCACTGTGCAGCCACTCCGACACCAGCTCGTAGCAGTACGCCTGATGCGGAATGGAAAGGAACTTCTCAAGCCCTGCCAGAAATTCCGGGCGCAGTGTGCGCGTAGAAGCTGTCAACAGAAGATGAATTGCCAGCTGCCCAAGATCCGGCTCTTCCTCTGCATAGCCACAGCCCTGCCGAACCATTGCCCAGAAAGCTTCTTCTGCACTATAATCCACAAAACTCTGATAGATTGGATTCTGCGCTTTATCCAACCCGCCACGAAGTACGTTCAGCAAGATTTCATTGGGCTGTGCTTTTTTCATACCGCAGAGCGCCGCCATCACGGCCATGTGCAGCTGTGCCGGAGTGGCAGGTATCTTATCCTGTGCCATGATTTTGGCACGACGAGCCTGTGCACCAAAAAACTTCCGGTAGTGCTTCACCAGCTTGCGCATAGAGGGATTGTCCAAGATATCCAGTTCCTGCATCCAGTTGGAAACAGCATCCGTCCGGTAGCTTTCGCTGTATAGTTCAATATCCAACAGCCAGTCATCCTCCTGCCGTTCGTAGGAAATGGGGCAGTAGACGACATAGTTACTCGTCAGGTCATCCACCGACAGCATTTTTTTGACCGCAAAGGTATTGCTGCCCGTCAGTGCAACCAGCTTGGCATTTTCAAGCCGGATCTCATCCAGCTTGTCCGCATACTCCTTTTCTTCATCGTGCCAGAAGATGATCCGGCGCTCATAAAATTCCGGCAGCGGTACCGCAAACCGACGGTTGAGATCTAGTACAATTTTATCTGTTTCCACAACATATCATCCTTTTTAATTGTCTACAAATGCCCCTGTGTTTTTAGGTTGCCAGTTTGCCTTTTAGTATTGCTACTCCATTTTTTATATTTCCGAATTCATCGTTATTCCATCCATCATAATCATTTTTTCTAACATCGATAGCGAGATCAATCATATCATGTGGTATTTCCTTCAAAAAAGAAATCACAGCATCTCCAGTAGGATTATATTTACTGTCCGTTTGGCAAAATGCACCTACTGTCGTGAATAACGTTAGCAAATAAATTCTAATATTAAACGCCACACCAAAAATCACAGATTTTCGGTAAAGGTCGATTACACTATCAAGTAATAGTTGTACCTCCGGATAGTCTTGTTGGAGTGCATTAATTAACATCCATCCCAAATCATTGGAAATATTTTTCAGTAGTGCAATGTTTAATGTTTCCAGCGAAAAAAGACCAACGCTGTGTAAGCCATTTATTAAAAGAACTCTTATTTGTTTATTTATCAAAACAAAATTTTGTGGATTACCTTTTTCGAATTGAATAGACCACCCTGATATCATTTCCAATAAATATTCTCGCACGTCCTCATTCATACCAGTCTGCGTAATTTTATCAATTATAATGTTTATAATTTCTTCTCCAAGGTTTTCAGACATCAGTTTCTTCTGATCAAGCGCCTCAATCGCTTCCTGCATCCGAGAAAGCATTAAGATATTAAGCTCTTCATGAGTGGACATTAAGCTTTGCTCTATTACAATGAAATATATTTCCATCAAGCTTTCTCGTGTTGCTTCGGTTATATTTTCATCTGTAATACAATCTTGCAATTCATAAAAAAGCTGATAACTCATCCGTGCCATATCTAATCTATAAGCTTCTCTCATCAGTTGAATGAACGAATCTTTGAGAATCTGAACCCTTTCTATGCGGTTTTCGCTTTCACTTAAGAAACGTTTGAAATTCGGATGAGGAAGTGTTCTCAAAAATTTATCAGAGTATGACTCTTGGATTGCAGTCAACAAATTCACATGCTTTTCAAACGAAATTTCAAAATAATCCTTAAAATTTTCATTTTCGAATTCTACAAAAATTTGAATTGCTAGAATCGTCCATTTTTCGCTTTTTATGGCAAATTGTCTTATTAAGTCTAACGAATCAATAACAATATATATATCTGCTTTTCTATTTCTTCTCAGCACTGTAAATATTGTGTTCCGAACAATTTCTATTGATCGATTACCCTTTTCAAAATCCGGCATTACAACTGTTGCAGATTTAAGAAAATTCACAAAATCCTTTATGTACTCTTCACCCATATCTTTTTCAATACAATAGCCTAGAAGAAAAAGATATCCATCCGACATATCATAATTTGATAAGTATCCAAAATATTTGGCATTGCTTTTCATTGAAGTTAAAGTACATTTCAAATATTCTTGCGAATTTTTTGATTCTACACTTATTCTAACAATTTCCATAAGTGCATGGTAATATCGATCCTGTAACTCCCCATTTTCGCTTTTGCACAAAAATACAATTCGCCCATCAACATATTGGTATATTTTTTGTACTGATCCATCATTCCCAGTTTTATGCACATTGTAAGCTGAGACACCACGTTTCGAACTGCAGTGGTCTGTGTTTTTCGATCTGCTGTCATTTCAGTATCTCTCGCAAGAGATATAGAATGTTCAAATGTATTATCCATTGCCTCGGAAATTTGTTTCGATTTGCTATCACCATTAATAATCGACGTTTGACTTTCCTTCATTGACTCAAGGAAAACCTTATTGCTTTCCTCACAAATGATTTGGCACACATACAGTTCATTTCTAGCGACACACTCATTATATGTTTTTTCAAGAATCTTCAATTTGGCTTTTAGTGCTTTAGAATCCTCCAGCAAACTCTCTGTATTCAAAATGTCTTTAACATATGTACGGGTACACTCCGTCAAAGATGTTTTATAGTGTAGCGAGTATGCAAAATAAAAGAGCCAAATAAATATACCTACTCCACAAACAGATAGTACAGCATCAGAGAATCGCCCCATTTTCACTACCATTTCAACAACGCAGAAAAAAAGATATAAGGCAATCGCTGTACCAAAATTGGCATATCGAGGTTTTATCTGATTCAAAACCAATTCTGACGGAAATCTATTTATGTAAACTTGAATATAAACCAGCAGTGCAGATATAAATATTCCCACAAAAGAGATAACTGACGAAAACATCAAAGAAACAACGTCCGTGTTTCCATCAAATGCAGAAAAAAGTCCATTTACTTTAGCAACAAATTGGGGCGTAGCCAATGGCATCCCCCATGTAATCAAAGCAACAATTACACCAAGTACCAAAGCGCTTTTCGCACATGCAAGCCATCGTGTTACTATTTTTAAACCCTTTAATACTTTCTGCTTCATCGCCAATTTCACCTCTTGTTTATTATTATTTATCACTTAATCTTCGCCAGCACGTCCTTAAAGATCTCATAGTTATGCTTCACACCATCGTCCAGATCAATCTTAATCATCTGATCCGCCAGCGCGTGAACTTTTTCCTCATACTGATGCAGCTCGGCGTCCTGCGCCTGCACTTTGTTCAGTTGCTTAGTCAGCTTGACACGCTCGCTGGTGCTGGTGGCAGCGGCCACCTGTTTTTCCAAACCTTCAATGGCAGTACGGTAGCGCGCCTGCTGCTCGTGGACATAATCGGTACGGATGCGCGCAATGGTATCCGGCTGGTAGCGGTGCAGGTAGATCAGGCACTTGAAGCCATTTTTCTTACCGCTGTCAAACAGCCAGTAGATGGGCCGCTTCTGGTAAATTTTGCAGTGGTCGGTATAGAAATCGTTCAGGAAGTAGTTGCGGATGACCTCTTTCGGCTGTCCCTTACCGCCCAGTGCGTTTGCAATAAAGCGCAGATTATCCTCCAGCGAGCTATCACCGTATACCACCCGCACAAACTCCACAAAACGGCCCATCATGTCATCTTCGAAGTATTCGTCGTCACAGATGGGAATAATACCGTCTGCATCCGGCTTATAGGTATTGTATTTGCCATCATCCCATGTACCGCCTGCGTAGGCAAGGCCATCATAGGTGGGAGAGTAGCGGCCAAACATACAGCCCACAGCGTAGGAGATAAAGGAGCGCACATCCCGGCCAAGGTCCGCTTTGCGCACGGTCACATCCTTGTCCTCCACCTCCGGGGTCAATTCATCCTGCAAGCCGTAAATGTCAATAAAAATGCGGTTCAGTTCTTCCTCATTTGCTTTCAGCTGGGTAAAGCGTTCTTCGCATTCACCAGCCCAAATGTCATAGCACTCAGCAAGGTAGATGTTGCCAATATCCATCATGTTGGGGTACTTGGTAATGGCTTTGATAAAAGGGTGGCGGGTAAAATCCCAAGAGGTTTCAAAGGAGTCCCAGTCCTGCTTGGACAAATCTATATTTTTTTGAACGACAATCGATATTCCTTCGTCTTCCGCTAGGATTATTGGTAGCGAGGCAATATGCCCAGATTCATAATTAAGCGTTGGACTTAAGACTCTCAAATACATTAGTGCTACAGAAGAATTAAGGTATCCAATATAAAAGTCATCTTTTCGTTCTGATACAATCGCCTTAGCACCACTACCGAAAATCGAGTGACTTGCAACACGCATAGACGGTGCGCCACTAGAGATTCCAGACCAAGTGATTATATGTTTAAAGTAGCTTTCAGTGTTAAACAGTCGTCTAGACCATTGCTTTGTATTTGGGTCTTTAGGGTTATGCGTAACCCAGTATTTAATTTCTTCGCCATTGTTTTTCCAATTTACTACATATTCGTTATTGCCATACCACTTGCGATACTCACCACCTTTTGTCATCGGATACCATGTAAAGTTTGATTTTTCAGTTTCTTCCATCGAGTTTGTTTGAAACGAAATTGACGACAATGTCACCTCAAACCAAAAGCGTAAAAATCTATTATTGTCGCCTGTTGTCAACCCTCCACAGACATTTTCTAAGGTTCCAAGTGCACAACCTTTTTCAAACGCAGCAATTGATTTATCTGATAGCCAATACGCCACCGGGCTGCCCGGAATCTTGGCAAAATTGTCGGTGCTCTGCTCATAGTAAAAGCCACAATCGTGGTTTGCAATAGCTTCCAGCGTTTTCTGGCGCTGGACTTCCATACCGCCCCGGAAATCTACCAGACGGAGATAGTTGCCTTTTTTGTTCACATGACGATTTGCAAATGTAAAAGTACAAACCGGAACGGTTGCTTCCTCAAATGCAGAATATTCAAATTGAATCAGCGTTTCAAGCGTTGCTTGATTGTACAGATACTGGCGCAACTTTTCATAGCTCTGAATGAACATCCAGACATACGGTGTAAAGAAGCCACAATAGCCTTCCGGCTTTGTCATTCCAGAACATTTTACAACAAACGCAGAGAAGAAGTCACTCTTGTAATCCGCATAGTTCTGCTTGATAAACTTATTCAGCTTCGGGTTCATATTGGATGCGCCCATATACGGCGGATTCGTCACAACAACGTCGTATTTCTGTGCCAATGTCTGCGCCACCTGCACCAAAGGGAGCAGATGTTTGAGAATATTTTCCCGATGGAACGAGGACTCGTCTGCCACCTCGTCAAACCGAGCATAGAGGGTATCCCAGTCCTGCGGGGTGATGGTGAGAATGGAGCCATACTCCTTGGCATCATACAGCTGGGTGAGGATAGTGTGCATAGCATCTTTCAATTCCAGCTTGCCGTTGCAGAAATACTCCACATCCGGCTTTTCGATGCGGTTGCTCTCCTCAATGGCATAAACATGAGGCTGGGTGGTGTGACTGAAAAAGCGGCGGTCGTACCGGCGGGCCTTCATCATCACCGCAAAATAGGCCAGCTGCGCGGCGCGGTCGTCAATATCCAGACCATAGAGGTTGTTCTGCAAAATGCTGGTCACAGCATCACGGGGCGTGTAGCCGTAGTTCTCGTAGATCTGCATCAGTACATCGAACAGATAAGCCAGAATATGGCCGCTGCCGCAGCAGGGGTCGATGACCTTGATCTGTTCCGGGATCAGGTCGGCATACTGTTTACGGATTTCGGACAGCTGGGCCTGTACCTGCGGCTCCTGCTGGGCTTCCTCCAGATAATAGTGCCACTTGGTGTCCTCCGGGTCACGGCTCCCGGCGGTATAGGTGGCCTGTTCCTCCGGTGTGGGCAGAAGCTGCGTTTTTGCATCGGGGTGACCCTCCACCCACAGGCGTCCAAGGCTGTTTTCCACCATGTACCGCACGATCCAGTCTGGGGTAAACAGCTGTGTCGCCGCCGGGATATTCTCCTTGGTGATCTTGACATTTTTCTTGAGGGCGGCAAACACGTCGTCCTTTTTCTCGCTGTTGTAGTACTGATACAGCCAACCAATGATCTGGACGGCATCCTGCCAGTTGTCCTCCGGGATCTGGGAGATCATCTGCTCAATGACGCTGCCCTCCCGGAGCAGGTTGTCCGGCAGAAGCAGCTCAGTGTAGTCCGCAATGGTCTGGAACATTCCGGGCAGAATGCTGTTCAGCGCGTTGCATTGCACGATGAGCAGGTATTTGTACAGTTCTTCGGTCTGCTCGGTCTCTTTCAGGGCGTAGACTTTGTCCTTATCCAGCTTATCCAATTCCAGATGCAGGGCTTCGGCCAGAATCTGGGGCTTGAACGCATTGTTTTCATCCGTAAACACGCGCACATGGCTGGGCAAATAGCCGTTGACTTCCATGAACCGCAGTGCCGAGAAGCGGTTGAACCATGTATACGCCACCTCTTCCATGACCTGCTGGTAGCCCTTTTCATTGATCTGTGCAATCAGTGCCCTGCGCTGCTGCATCTCTTCTGCAGACAACACTTTGCCGTTGACGCTATCAGCACCGGCGTCCACCATTTCCGTTTCCGTAATGCCGTACTGCTGGGCTTTCTGCGCCACGCGGGAGATCAGTTCTTTCCGCGCCCAGACCGCATATTTCTTGATGGCGTTTTTATCCATACTCACACAATCCCTTTCAGTTCTTTTCTGTCTTCTGCGGTTAGTCGATTTTCAAACGTGAGGAAATTATAATACGCTAAAAAAAGCTGAATACAGTCCATTCTGCGAACTTTTCGGTGAAGCATTCCATGGTCAACAAAGTTTCGATTCATAACGGCAGGCTGCTCCTTGAAATCATTTCCGTTAGCATAAAGCACTGCCAATGCACAAAAAAGATTTTCTCTCGTTAAATTACTAAAAAAACAAACTTTAATATCATCTTCATGAACTTCATTATACTTGTTATTGATTCTATTGACAGCAGCAGCCCCACTATATCGACCAGGCTTTCTTTTAGTCTTTTTCGCCGATTCCAGCTTCTCTTTTTCGGTTTTGGGACCGCCCTGCAACCGAATAAGTCTTCCATCGATTAGGGAATACAACATCATCGCACATGACTTGTAGCAACGATTATCGAAGTCCTTAATCGCCTCCTCAAAATCGCTTCTTTTGATCTTTTCAACGGAATCAAACGCTTTCCAGAATTCTTCCATCTGCTTTTTTGTTCTGAAGCAACTTAGGGCCTTTTCGTTTGCTTCCTTGCTTGAAGTTGGTGCAGTGTTGAAATATTTGAAATTAGCATGCGGAATAACCGTCCATCCATAAGCGCCCCACTGCCGGAATGCTTCTATTCGTTCTTTCTTTTTGTCTTCTGAAAGACCTGGGATAACTATGGCGTTCCAATCAATTCGGGTATTTATGATTCTACCCAAATTAGTTTGAATTGCCTTTAGATTACTCATGAAGGCAGGAGTGCTTCCCATTATAGTCGAAGCTATTGAGGCAATGGATTTGCTTATAGACAATGCCTCCGGATCAACCATCGGTTGAATCAACTTCAAGAAATTGGACGTTTCGGCAATATTACCAATTACTTTGGTTAAACCGAAGACTTCTTGATGATCAGTAGCTGCAATTCCGATGTTCTGTATAAGCTTGTGGTATGGATTCATCGTTTCGGAGAGCACCAACTGCCGAATTGGTTCGAGCGCCTTTTTTATAGAATCGTTGGAATTATCTTCAGATAACTGTTTTTTCTCAATTTCATCCATATCTTCTTGGTGTTTTTTCTGCAATGGGTTGCTTTACTTGATTCGAATAGTTGCTCCGGTGGCTAGTGCTTTACAATACTTTTGATTTCCGCGCTTATAAATTTCCAATTCCATAGTCGGAGTCCAAGCACAGCAAATCGTAACATCGGCTGGCTCAATTTTGTATTCTTTGCCGTCAAGTGTCATAAGAGAAAACGTCGTATCGTCAACATGGTCAAGGGTAGTTTTCATATGAGACTCCTTATTTAGTTTAATTTGATCTCATCGCAGCCATCCAACAAGTTCCGCAGCTGTTCCCGGATTTTCTCTACATAGGCATCAATATCCGCATCATCCCGCAGGGTCTTGGCAGGGAAGAGAATCTGGCGGCTATAAGATTTCACCTTTTTCTGCCTTGGTGCCGGAGTAACAACATCCTTCTTTTCTGCGGCCGGCTTTGGTGCTGGTGGCATCAGTGCAATCTCAATGCTGCTAACAGCATCATCCTTGTACTTGCTCAGCGGAATGATCATACCATCCAGCAGCGCAAGGCTCTTGCAGGTTGCAATTTTTGCCTTATAGCCATCAAAGAAGACATCCGACTTACGGACGATATCTATTGCCTTGGGGTCTCCGTTTGCGGCGGTATGGGTTGCTTCCATGCACTGACGCACCGTTTCCAGAATCTCAGAGCGTTTGCCATCCAGCATCTGGTCATGGGCAGTACGCACCGTTTGCATCAACCCATTCAGCTCCGGAATGCGCTTGTAGTTGAACTTCTGCCCAAAAGACGGTACGGTGATGATGAGCCGGATCTTGTTCAGAGCATCGTTTGCCGCTGCATCCTGCGTAATGCGGTCCAGATCCGCCTGCATCTCATGTTCCAGCCGTGCAGCATCATCAAAGGTGCTGACCTGGCTCTTGAAGAAGGTCTCTACGTTGCCCATGGCATCTTTCTGATCAAAGAGGTCGTTCTCTTTCTTGAGCAGATAGTCGATCAGCGCAATGTTATCCTTCTTCTGGTTCAGCACTTCCTGCGTTGCAGCAATGGTGTTGCGTACCATTGTTTGATCTGGGTACTTGTGGGCATCATCGTACCGCTTGTTCAGTTCGTTATAATGCTCCAGCTGGTTTCCGAACGCTTCAGCAATAAACTTGACCAAACCATCTTCGTCCGTTGGAACATCCATGACATCGAAATAATCCCGCAGGAGATCCCGCACAGCCTTCATTTTGGTTGCCGACACCACCACACGCTTGCTGATGGAGATCTTACCCACCTCACTCTTTTTGCGGAGCATATCAGGTAATTTGGCGTTGTCCGGCTGGATGGTAGTGCCTGCATATTTGATTGTTACCTTCTGGTTCACGATCAAACGCGCCACCACATAAGCAATGTCGATTTCCTTCCAGCCATAGGGTATACTGCTGAACTTGCTCTGTACATCCGCCATCGAGGTAGGCAAATGCTTCATCGCCTGCATTTCAAGATATTCTTCCACAGCTGCTTCCGCATCTCGGTTGGGGTCAGCTTCTGCAAAAACGACATCTGCACCAGAAAGCACCGCCATAATTTCGGCATCGGTATCTGCGTTTTTCCCGATCAGGTCCAACTTGCTGTAAACATGCGAGACCAGATACTCCATCGTCTGGTCAATTTTGGCCTTAGCATTGCCGCTCTTAATGTCCAGATGTTCACCATCGGCGTAAAATTGTGCGTTTTCAATAGCCTTTACCAGAGCTTCGCTGGCTTCAGCTTCATACTTGGTTGCTTCTTCCTGTTGGCTGCGGATAATATCCTGAGCACTCTTGGGCATCTGGCTGACATTCCGCTGTTTGACATATTTGCGGATCTTCATAGATGCTTCCAGCGATTCATAATACGGTGTATCGCCCAAAACCACAATGGCTTCACTGCCCTTGGAGCTGTTCATCAGGCGGAATTCCGTTTTTTCCGTTGCATCCGAAGCTGCTGTCAAAAAGCGCAGGCGCATGCCACCTGTAGCGATACCATACATGGTGTTATCCACCATTTGGTCAAACGGGAAGTCGCACTTGCCATAGCGGAACTTTTTTGCATCATAGATCATACCAAAAATAATCTTTGCAATGTCCCCAACAATAGCGCCCGTATCCACCTGTGTAAGGTTGATTTCTTTTTGGATGTCCTGTTCTTCATCCGTCAGGAAGTTGTAGGTGTCACCAGTACGGCCGATGTAGTTCTGTCCCATCAACCGATCCAAGCTGCCGCGCAGCTTTTCGCGCATAGCAACCTTTTCCAGACGAATGTCGTCCGCCATCAAGATCACAAGGTTGTCCAAGTTGGCCGGAATATCCTCATTGACATACCGGATCAGATAGAGAAGTTTCAGAACATCCACGTCCATTGGCTCCAGACCATCGTGATTTTCTACAGCTTTGCTGCAGCGGTCAATCACGTTACGAATAGAACTGTCCAGAAAAGAATGTACAGTATCATAGAAGCGGAACAGTGGCACCAATGCAAACTCGTTCTGTTTTTCCACTTTCTGGGCTGCTTCCTGGAAACCGCTCAGCATGGAACGCTCGCCGCCAGAGAAGTGCTTACCCGCATTGCCGTGTTTGCGGATCTCCACAAAAATTTTCTGCATGATAAGGAACTGGTACGGAACAAACGGAAAATCCTCTGCAAATTGTGCAGGGCCAGAGAATCCCTTGATGTCCGGCATTGCGTTGGTAAAGCTAAACAAGTTGCGCATCCCAGAGTTTTCTTGCTCATAGACTACATCCAGCGTTTTTTCTGCTTCTGGAGTTTTTTTCAGAATGCGCTTCTGGATTACTTCGTCTACGGAAGAGGAAGAAAGGCTCAGACGAGTTTTGAAACGAGCCTGGATCCGAGAGAATTCATCTGCGCGTACCTTGATGATCTCATCAATAGCTTCCTGTCCGGTACAGACCACCCAGACTTTTCCTCTGCATTCACTGCCGATTTTTTCCACCAAAGACTGCAGATTCAGCAGCATATCCGTGTCCGTGCCAACATACTGACCCGCTTCGTCCACCATAAACAGAAGGCGGAAGTTTGCAGGTTTTGTGCTGACGTATGCATTGATGTCGTCTACAAGCTGTGAAACAGAGAGTTCCGTTGCGCTTTTATCGTTAAACCAGTTATTTGCATCTTCTTCACTGATGTCCAATGCTTCCGCCAATGCAGGTTTAATGACCTTTCCATTGAATGCAAACGCCTTGCGCACTTCTGCCCAGGGCTTGCCCTTCTTTTCTTCAACCAGACGGCAAAATTCATCCATCTTGCCCTGCTGCGTAATGTACTGCTCCAGCATAGCAACTTTAAGATTGCTGCCAAAGAATCCCAGATGATTATAGAACACCTTAGCAAAAACACGTAAAACGGCTGTTTTATCCTTATTGATAGAGCCTTCATAATCGATATTAAACAGAATCGTCTCGGTTTCACCTTTGGTTGCACGATCCACCTGCATAAAGGTACCAGGGTCATCCTCAAATTTCTTGCGGAAGCGCTCCACCGTACGAACGCCATTAACCTCTTTGTTTTCCAACAAGTATGACAACATTTTCAAGAAGTGAGATTTACCGCTGCCAAAAAAACCGGAGATCCAGACTCCTGTATCTGCCGTTGGTTCGTCAAATGCTTCTGCATAGGTATTGAAAAAGTCTGCAAAATGCCGCTTCAGTTCTCGTGTAATAACGTACTCGTTCAGTTCTTGTTCCAGGACCTTGTTCTCGTCCTCGTCAACCTTGACAACACCGTTAATTTTACGGTTGATGTCTTCTACAAACATATTCTGTATAACCAAAGCTCTATTTCCCCCTTCACACAACGTTAAATGCACGATAGTAATTGTTCGGCTTCAGACAGTTGAACAGCCGCAGCTGCTGGTCGTTAAATGTTCCCGGGTAAAACACAAGCACCGGCCTCTCTGCAAACAATGATGCCTCCAGTAACGTATGAATTCGCATAAATGGAAACGCTTCTCCAACGCCAGTCAAAACCAGTACTTCTCCCGGCTGGAACGGCTCTCTCTGAATTTTCTGTACAATTTCATCGACTCCAATTGTCGATTGAAGCTGTTCCAACAGATAATCATGGCCGTCCTCTTCTTCCATATCGGGGATTGCATCTAAAATATCCATGCCTTCACAAATCCCTAGGAAGATTTGATATAAATTACAGATCCGCAACTGACAGCCCAGTGTCATATCTGTAGATAGCTGTTCAATGAAATGTCGAACCGCCATTTCATCTCTCGGTTCATAGCAGAAGATACGAATATTCACTTCATTGCTAAGACCTTTTTCTTCTAGGAAATCTTGACTCTGAATCATCTGCCGAACGTTATCAAGGCGTTTTTGTATGTCACCCATTAAATTTTCCTCACTCAAAACGGTTAAATGCGGGCAATACCGCCTGATCCCCATTTGTACGAATCACATTTTCCAATTCCGGATAAAGCCAAACCGGGTTCAAATGGCCTGCTTTTATACTATCCAGATAATCATTTTCTCTTAAAATTCGGTTCAGAACCGATTTTAACTTTTTAACTGTAGATTCACTCCAACCCGCGATGGCTTCATTCTGTTCCTGTAGTCTTGTGAAAAAGCTTGTCAAATCAAGTTTTCCATAGCTGAAATCCTGGTTTCGATATTTTTCTCCAATAACTGTTACCATAAAATCCCAGACAAGTCTATTATCCTTCATAATCGCGTAAAGACAAATTTGTTTTGCCTCTTCCACGGAATGCTCTGCAATATTCCGAAGCAGTTGTTCACTATTCAAAAGATTTAGCCGCCGATAACACGCCCGAACCATACCAGCTGTCATGCGTTCAGTTGGATACTGGAAGAGATTATTGGCGGCAATTATTTGTATCATTGATGCAAGATCCTCTCCTTGCACCATTTGCTTCGCTACAATTCGCATTTCGTGGAATAAAAACTGTTCTCTTGTCAGAGAAGCTTTATATCCACTTTCTTGTGCTCTGTTTGTATTCTGCATTGCTTATGCAACTCCCATTTATAACTTTTGATACGCCCAATAGCGACCATCTCTCACTCTCTCTAGTTTACCTTCTTTTACAAAAGAAACTAGAATTCGATTTGCCGTTGCTGAAGAGACTTCCAGCAACTGTTGCACATCACTGTTATGAATAATCTTCTCTTTTTTCAAGTATTTTTCAAGAATATTCCATCGATTTTCTTTTCCACTTGTAGGCATCATGCTCTTTTCGAAGTTTTCTGGGATTACACTCAAAAGTGCTTCTTCAATCACACTTAGCATAAATTCAATAAATGCAGTTCCTTCACCTTGGGCATTGGATGTATTGATAGCCTCATAATACTCCTGCTGATGATCATGAACAATAGACTCCACCGGAAGCCATGCAAACAGCGGATTCCATCTGGAGAGCAGTAGCGTATGCCAAAGCCTTCCGATTCTTCCATTTCCATCTGCAAACGGATGGATTACTTCAAATTCATAGTGAAACACGCAACTTTTGATCAGCATCGGAAGCGGGCTGTCCTCTGTCCATTTGAGCAGTTCTTCCACCAGAGGAGGCACATACTGCGGTAGTGTTCCAAAATGAAGTACATTTCCATGACTGTCAACCACACCTACTGGCTTTGAGCGAAACACACCATCTTCTTGAACCAGCCCTCGCATCATCACATGATGAGCCAACAGTAAGTCTTCCACTGAGTATGGATTCAATTCATTCAAATGGTCGTAAATTTCATACGCATTCTTCACCTCCGCAATGTCTTTTGGCGGTGCAAGGACACGTTTTCCTGATAGTACAGCCGTTACCTGCTCTAAGGATAGTGTATTTTGTTCAATTGCAAGAGAGGAATAAATTGTTTTAATCCGATTCTGCCTACGCAGAACAGGGTCAGATGAAAGATGTTGTGTTGAGCTCACTTTTCCAACAAGTTCACAAATCTCCATTACATCTGTGAGAATTTTTTCTGTAATTGTAAATGGCGGTTTTTTATTCTGCATCTGTTTTTCCTCCCCTCCATTCTACTTAATTATATCATTTCATCGCTCATTCATCAATCACACTTTACACAAGTGATTGATGAATTTTTCAGCGATTATGCCACTTTTCCAAATCTCTTTTAGCTACCTTCATGCCGGTCTGGCTTTTTTATCTCTAGCTTTCTCAAATTTCCATTTTTCACCCAGATATAATAATCATGATCCAAAGCCTCTGAGTCGAAAGACTCAGGGGCTTTTTTATGTCTGGAGGTGAGCACTTTGTTATTCCGCACCATCACTATCATTATTACCATCGTATTTTAAAGCGCAGCTGCGCAGAAAGGAGAAATCATTATGAACTTTTGGTCCGAAATCGTCAAAGAGGTTGGCACCGTCCTGGTGGAAGTCCTCGTCCGCATCGCTGAAGAAATGGAAAACAACAATTGATCACAGTACACTGAAAAGGAGATTTTACTATGCCCGCAAATGTTGAAACGATGTTCTCTGTCCGTGAGACCCCTTGGCACGGCCTTGGCCGTATCATCATGGATGCCCCTGCAAGCCGTGAAGCCTTGGAACTGGCCGGTCTGGATTGGCAGGTGGAAAGTCGTAATATCTATTCCGGCACGGGTGCTATGATCCCCGGCTATCGCGCAAATGTCCGCAGCACTGATGACGCTGTTCTGGGTGTGGTATCCGACCGCTACCGCATTGTGCAGAACGAAGAAGCATTTCAGTTCACCGATGATCTGCTGGGTGAAGGTGTCACTTATGAAACTGCCGGTTCCCTGCAGGGCGGCAGAAAGGTCTGGATGTTGGCAAGGCTTCCGAGGAAATATCTTATTGCTGGAGATCAAGTAGTACCATATCTTGTGATCTTCAACAGTCATGACGGCAGTTCTGGTGTGAAAGTGGCCATGACTCCAATCCGTGTGGTCTGCCAGAATACTCTGAACCTTGCGCTGAATACAGCAAAGCGCAGCTGGACTGCACGCCACACCGAAAATGTTCTGCTGCGGGTGCAGGATGCCCGTGAGACCCTGCAGCTGGCCAGCAACTATATGGTTGAACTCGGCAACCGTGGCGAAGAGCTGGCTCGCATCGATTTATCCGATCACAAGGTGCAGGAGTTCATCAATGAATTTTTCCCGATTTCTGAGGACCTGTCCGATTGCCAGCGGAAGAATAATCTGCGCCTGCGGGAAGAGCTGAAGGCTCGCTACTACAACGCACCGGATCTGGAATGGGTCGGCAAGAACGGTTGGCGCTTTATCAACGCAGTCTCTGATTTTGCTACCCACGCAGACCCTCTCCGCAAGACCAAAAACTACAACGAGAACCTGTTCCTGCGCACCGCAGAGGGCAACCCCATGATCGACAAAGCCTACAAGATGGTGCTGGCAGCAGCATAAAGGAGCAAGCCATGAATGATGTAAATAACCGCATTTTCAGGGAATTCACGGAATTCTTTGACAACGTTGAGAAGAGTGCTTCTGAAATCAGCGTTACCATGGCTTATGAGATCACGATGAAAAGTACCATCAGCACCGCCATTATTGTTTTGGAATCCGAGGGCAGACTGGAGGAGCGCTACTGGAACCATCTCAGGGTGCAAAATAATATTCTGGATTTTCTTTATGACCTGTGGGTTGGCTCTTGCCATTCATTGGCCAGCGACTTTTCCACGATCATAAAAGACTTGGTGGAATATGACTTCATTCTTGCCGAATCTATTATGAAAGAAAGGATGCAAAGCGCATGAAAAGATTGATTTCAACTTTGAACCTGTCCAAAGAGGATTGGCACCGTTATCGTAAATGCGGCATTACCGGCACGGATGCCGGTGCTATTCTGGGTGTGAATCCCTACCGCTCGGCATTTCAGGTGTACCACGATAAAATCAGCGATACCACTGAAAATATCGACAACGAGGCTATGCGGCAGGGCCGTGATCTGGAGGATTATGTGGCGCAGCGCTTCACCGAGGCCACCGGTCTGAAAGTACGCCGTGCAAATGCCATTTACCAGAGTGAGGAACATCCGCTGCTTCTGGCGGACTTTGACCGTTTGATTGTCGGGCAGAAAGCAGGACTGGAATGCAAAACGGTTTCGCCGTTTTCTGCGGACAAGTGGGCTGATGGAAAAATCCCTGCACATTACATGGCTCAGGTCAATCACTATCTGGCTGTCAGCGGTTTTGACTGCTGGTACATTGCTGCTCTGATTTTCGGGAAGGAGCTGGTGATTCACAAGATCACAACCGACAAAGAAGTTCTGAACAACCTCATTGCCAAGGAAGAGCACTTCTGGAAATACAACGTGATGCCCGAAATTCCGCCTGTACCTACCGGAAGCGAGGGGGATACACAGCAGATCAATCAGCTGTACTCTGCAGATGATAGAAACAAAACTGCCGATCTTAATCCCATCCGCGACCTGTTGGATAAGCGGCAGGAGCTTTCTGATCAGATCGAACAGCTGGAGCAGGAAAAAGCCTCTATTGAACAGCAGGTGAAGTTGGAGATGCAGGACGCCGCCTATGGTACAGCACCGGGCTACAAGGTGTCCTGGGTATCCTCCGAAAGTAAACGGGTAGACTCCCAGCGTTTGAAGAAAGAACAGCCCGATATTTTCAATCGGTACAGCAAGAATGTAAGCAGCCGCAGGTTTACCATTATCCATGCAGCATGATTTTTGTATGTCTGCTGGCATACAAAATTGCCTGTTTTTCCAATTTTGTTTAGTACGGCAATACAAAATTGCCCGTTTCTCTAACTTTGTTTAGTACAGCAATACAAAACCCGGCGCAGCAATTCATTTGTTGCGCCGGGTTTTTATCAGAAAGGATGCTATCATGGAAAATCCATTCGTAAAATTATTTGCTATTGACTTCAAAGATCATCTGGAAGTCAAGAAGTCCGGCAATACCGAGCTGAAATATGTAAGCTGGGCGTATGCCTGGGCAGAGGTGAAAAAACTGTATCCCGCTGCCAGCTACGAAGTCAAAAAATTCAACGGTCTGCCCTATGTTTATGACCCCATCACCGGCTTCATGGTGTATACCTCAGTCACGATTGAGGGCGTTTCGCACGAAATGTGGCTACCTGTACTGGATGGCGCAAACAAAGCCATGAAAGCTGTGCCTTACACCTATACCACCCCGAAATGGGACTACAATCCGCAGACCCGCCGCCGTGAAAAGATCGGCATGGAAGAGCGCACCGTAGAAGCAGCCTCCATGTTCGATGTGAATAAAGCCATCATGCGGTGCTTGGTGAAGAACCTTGCTATGTTCGGTCTTGGCCTGTACGTTTATGCCGGAGAGGATTTGCCGGAAGATGCTGCACCGCAGCCGGAATCAGAGCCGCAAAAGCAGCCGAAACCGAAATCTGCTACCCCGAAGCAGGAACAGCCGCCTGTGCCCTGCATCTGCGCTCGCTGCAACCAGCCCATCAAGAGGGTCAAGATGAAGGACGGTTCTATCATGCAGGCGGCAGAGTTTGCCGCCACCCATGAGGGAATGTGCGCAGACTGCTACAAAGCCACCAGATTGAACGTAGCATAATAAAACTGCTCTATTTCGATGTCACTTGATTCTTGTATGATTCTATATTTCATGGTACACTTACAGTAGTGAGTTCTGAAAGCTCACCTCTGTGAGCGGAAAGGAGCATTGCATGAAAGATTTAATGTTTCCTGTTGGAATCTCGAATTTTGAAAAGATTCGAGAAGGCGGGTATTATTATATCGACAAGACCAATCTGATTTCTGAACTTCTTAGCGGAGGTATCGCTGAAGTAACATTGATTACTCGCCCTCGTCGTTTCGGAAAATCTCTCGGTATGAGCACTCTCGCAAATTTTCTTGACATCTGCAAAGACAGCAAGCAGATGTTTGAGGGATTGGCGATTTCCAAAAATACGGAACTTTGCAAAAAATGGATGAATCAGTGTCCTGTGGTCTTTTTCTCTTTCAAGGACACGGACGGTCTGACCTTTGAAAGCGCCTATGGAATGCTGTGCATGAAACTGGCATTTGCATTTCAGGATTATCGATTTCTTTTGGATGACCCCGCTATTTCCGACGATGACAAAGGCATCTTTAAGCGGATTCTGGGACGCACTGCATCCATAGATGAAACCAAAAGCTGCTTTTTGCTGTTGACCCGGATGCTGGAAATCCATTTCAAAAAATCGGCGGTCGTCATTCTGGATGAGTATGATGTTCCCATTGCAAAAGCCAGCAGCAACGGATATTATTCGCAGATGCTGGACGTGATGCGGGCTTTGATGAGCACCACACTCAAAGACAACACCTCCCTCGACTTTGCTGTTGTTACTGGCTGCCTGAAAATTGCAAAAGAAAGCATCTTTACCGGAACAAACAATTTCGTTTCCGATACGATTCTTTCTCCCCGGTTGAGCGAATCCTTTGGTTTCACACAGGCAGATGTAGATCAAATGCTGAAGGATGCTGGTCTTGAATCGCAGTCTGCTGAAATCAAGACATGGTACGACGGTTATCATTTTGGCGATGCAGACATTTATTGTCCGTGGGACGTAATCAGTTATCTGCGGGATTTTCAGTATGGTGTAGCACAGAAGCCGAAAAGCTATTGGAAAAACACCAGTGATAACGCCATCATCCGTTCTTTCATCGACTATGCAGGCGACAATATCACCACAAAGCTCGAAACGCTGATGGCTGGCGGCTCTATTGTTCAGCATATTGAAGAAAACCTGACCTACGATTATCTACACTCCTCTGAGGAAAATCTTTGGAGTGTGCTGTATCTGACAGGTTATCTGACCAAGGTGCGGGATAAGGATCTGACAGATTCGCTGCCGGATGGTTGCTCTGCATTGATGATTCCCAATGCAGAGATTCGGGAAATTTTTGAAACCACTGTAAGCAAATGGTTTGATGACAGTGCAAAGGCGTGGAACCGCAGCCCGTTGTTTGATGCAGTCTGGAGCGGAAACAGCGAAGCTCTGACAAAAGAAATGACCAAGCTGCTGCGCATGACCATCAGCTACCATGACTATCGGGAGGATTTTTACCACGCTTTCCTTGCGGGCATCTTTACTGGTGCTGGCTATGTGGTGGAATCCAACAAAGAGCATGGCGAGGGTCGCAGCGATGTCATTGTAAAGGATATTCGCAATGGCCGTGTGGCAATTTTTGAAGCCAAGTATTCCAAAACTCTGGATGCTCTGCCGGATGCCTGTGATGCTGCCATTCAGCAGATCAATGACCGGATGTATGCGGCGGACTTCCGGGATGACTATGATGACATCCTCTGCTATGGCATCGCATTCTTCAAAAAGCGTTGTATGGTACGCAAAAAATAAACACTATACTGGAGGCCCACACAATATGTGCGATGTGCTTGATAAAGTGGAAAACCGTGGCATTGCAAAGGGAAAAGCCGAAGGGGAAGATACGCTGGCTTTGCTGATGAAGAAGCTGTTCGATCAGAACCGTATTGAAGATGCAAAGCGGGCTTCTGAAGATAAGGAGTACCGTGCTCAGCTGATGAAAGAGTTTGGCATCAGCTGAGCAAAAAATTATATGTACAACTGGGAGAGTGTCTTCGGATGCTCTCCCTTTACTTTTGCAGGACAGTCCGCGTGGATTGTCCTGTTTTTATTTGGAGGCATACAATGAAAGAAGAAAAAATCAAAGTCCTTGCGCTCCTGCCAATGGAGCTGCCAAAGGAAATCGAGCTGGACAACACGCTTGAAGCCATGCAGAAATTTGTAGGCGGGCTGATCGAATGCATCACATTGAGTGACACCGGTTCAGCGGTCACACTGGTCTGCAATGATGAAGGCAAGCTGCTTGGCCTGCCGCTCAATCGTCCGCTGTGGGATGGAGCCGATGTTCTTGCCGGGCCGGGATTTCTGGCCGGATGTGACAACGAAGGGAATCTGACTTCCCTGCCGCAGAGTACAATGGATTTCTACAAAGAGAAATTCAGAGCTTTTATCATTGAAATCTAAGGAGGACAGATTATGACCTTTAATGCAATGACCGAACACTACGAAGAGATCACGGTTTGCGGAAAGCCTGCGCTGTTCACCAGCATCCGCATCAAGAGAGATACCATTCCGGATGGTCTGTACGCCTACGATGTTCGGCATGATGACGAGTGCCGGGGCATCCCTTGTGAGATTGCGCCCTTTGTGATGGTCAACCACTGGGGCACCATTATTCTTGCGGAACCGCTGGACCTGCCGGACGATGGGCGGCGATATATTGACGAGGATACCGACTGGAACTACGCTCCTTTGGATGGCGAGGACACCGCCAATCACAAACCGTGCACTACCATTTCTGATTTTATGACTGCCTATGCCCACTAAAACTGTATTAAAAATACCGTATATTCTGTTTCGTATTAAAATCAGCCGTTTTCAGGCCATTTTAAGGTGCAAAACACAGTCTTAAAAATGTCGCTCGTTATCTTTGAGCCAGAAAGGAATCCCATGAACATCTATGGCTATTGCCGAATCTCTACGGCAAAGCAGAGCATTGACCGTCAGATCCGCAACATCAAGGCCGAGTACCCGATTGCCCACATTGTACAGGAAGCATACACCGGCACATCCATCTTTCGCCCAGAATGGCTGAAGCTCTATCGGGTTCTGAAAGCAGGAGATACGGTGGTGTTCGATTCTGTGTCCCGGATGTCCAGAAATGCAGAGGAAGGCTTTGCTCTGTATGAAGATCTCTATCATAAGGGCATTCGGTTGGTGTTCTTGAAAGAGCACCACATCGACACCGAGACCTACAAAAAAGCTCTGTCCGGTAGTATTGCCATGACAGGGACAAATGTGGACTTCATCTTGAAGGGCATCAACGAGTATCTGATGGCCTTGGCAAAGGAGCAGATCAAGCTGGCCTTTGAACAGTCCGAAAAAGAAGTTGCCGATCTGCACCAGCGTACCCGCGAGGGGCTTTTGACCGCCCGGTTGAACGGCAAGCAGGTTGGCCGCAAAAAGGGTGTTGGCTTTGAAACGAAAAAATCCAGAGAAGCTAAGCAGATCATCCGCACCCACTGCAAGACCTTTGGCGGCACACTTGACGATGCCGAGTGCATGAAGCTCACCGGTCTTGCCCGGAATACCTATTATAA
>OJOF01000548.1_pt1 | contig 33185 bp, 35 predicted proteins | sample 1598181 | NCBI WGS metagenome assembly OJOF01 (sample SAMN01915226, study PRJEB22387) | human gut metagenome | isolation source: stool | host: Homo sapiens | place: USA
TTATAACAAGAGGGCGGAGGACTGTTTACAGCTCGAGCGCTTGGCTCATCAAAGAGACCGTCCATCCATTGCCCTCCCATTATAACAAAAATAAGCATAGTCTCCGAGGCTTCCTATCCGCTTCGGGTGCTATGCTTATTTTGTACCAAAGGAAAATAAAATGAGAGAGTGCGGCGGTCCTTCGACCGCCGCACTTCTTTTATATCGGCAGGGGCGAAAATTTACACAGTTCGTTCTTGCGGAAAGCGGCGGACCATGCTGTTATGTGACTACACTCACAAGTAAACTTTGAGGAGCGTGATCGATATGCTGCTGCGCGGCAAGCAGGCGAGCGGACTTTTGACGCAGCAGAAGATGCTGCGCGCCGCCGTAAAGCTGTTTTTGAAAAAGAGATATGAGGGCACGACGACCGCGGAGATCGCCCGCGCCGCGGGCATGCCGCCAAGCTCGTTTTTCCGGGCCTTTCCCAGTAAGGAGGCGCTGCTGCTCGAGCTTGACAAGCGGATGTTCAGCGGGCAGTTCACGCTGGCCGGGCAGCACAGCGCGGCACGTGCTCTACGCGGTGGAGACGGCTATCCAGCTCCACATCGCCAAGCTGACCGAGCCGCTGCGCGAGCTGTACGTGACGGCCTACACACTGTCGTCGACCTCGGCATACCTGTATCGCAGCACGGCGAAGCGGCTGGAGGGCATCTTCGGGGACGATCTTCCGGACGCGGAGGCCAAGGACTTTTACGAGATGGAGATCGCCTCGACGGGCATGATGCGCTCGTTTGTGGCCGTGCCGTGCGACATGTACTTTACCGTGGAGCGCAAGATCGCGCGCTTTTTGGAGTGCGCGCTTAAGCTCTGCAATGTGCCGCCAGAGCGGCGGCGGGGGTCAGCGCGGCCGTTTTGCAGCTCGACCTGCACACCATGGCGGCGGGTATCATCCGAACGACCGTCCAGCAGGCGGAAAAGGGCTTTGAAGCCCTGACAGAACGGTAAATTTCGGCAAGGGGATATCCCCTTGGTGCATCCGATGGATGCACCAATCGCTTTGATGGAGGAATGATATGAAAAAACGTATTTTCAGCTTTTTGACGGCCCTGTGTCTGTGCCTGACGCTGTTGCCGACGGCGGCGCGGGCGGAGAACAATTGGGAGAGTTGGACGATATTTGATGGCACCAATTTGAACCTGTCGGACGGTAGTTACTATTTAGGTGGCAATGTTACTATTAGCGGCGAAATTACAATCAGCGGAGCCGTCACATTTGATTTGAATGGGTATACCTTGACCTGTAATGCTACAGACGAGGATATGTTTTGTGTGTACGATGGTAAAGCACTAACGATAAAGGACAGCGGCACTGACGGCACCATTGATGGCCAAAATAAGAACTGCGGTTTTTCTGTGTCTAGCGGCACACTGATCTTGGAGAGCAGTATCATTGCGAATTGCAGAGATGACGATGGTGATGGCGGTGCTGTGGATATTGGAAAGGACTGCGTATTCACGATGAGAGGTGGTACGATCAGCAATTGCAATGGACAACACGAAGGCGGTGCTATATAGGAAAAGAGGACGGCTAAAGCCGTCCTCTTTTTTCAGCTCTCCATGTGCTTGCCGAGAAAGCCTGCGATGGCCTGCGCGAGCTTGTACTCCGTCTCGCCTGCGGCCGACTCGCCCTCGGTGCCGATGAAGACCACGAGCCCGAGTGCGTCGCCCTCGGAGATGATGGGCGCGGCGATGGTCGCGCAGTAGCGGTCGAGCGACTCGGTGACGAACACGCTGCGCTCGCTCGGCACGGCGCGGTAGATACCGCGGTCCTCCATGATCTGCTCGAGCTGCGGGCTGATGCGCTTGCCGATGAGGTCGCGGCGCGCGCTGCCTGCCGCGGCGATGACGCTGTCGCGGTCGGTCACGGCCACGCTCGTACCGGTCGACTTGCTCAGCGTGTCGCACAGCTGCGCGGCAAACTCATCTACGCCGCCCATGAGCGAATACTTCTTAAAAATGACCTCCCCGTCCTTGCTCGTGTAGATCTCCAACGGGTCGCCGTTACTGATAACATGGACACGGAAAACCTTGTCCTCGCGGCCTTTTGAGGACTGGATCAGCGTGTTTTCGATATTTTCCGTGCCTTCGCTAAAATTTGCGGCGTCCTCCGTTTCCGCGGGGAGCGTGCCGCAGCGCAGCAGCGTGTCGATGTCGGCTTTGAGCTTAATTTCAAGATGATCTTCATAGACGAGAATTTTGTCAATCAGCAGCTCCAGATCGTTCCGCTCCAGCTTGTCCTTTTCCAGAATGTCGCGGAACACGTCGATGGCGGTCTTCGCCACGCGATTCACCTGAATGATGGTGTTGCGCTTGTCGCTCAGCAGGTCGATCTGGTGGTGGATGCCGTCGATCTTCTTCTGGAGGTCGGCTTCCATCTCGTCATACAGCGCCTCGATGGAGGCTTCCTGCTCCGGCTTTTTCATGATCTCGCGGATGCGCTGGCGCTTCGTGACCTTCAGTTCCTCAGTGAGATCGGCCAGCACCTCGGCGAGATTGTCGGCGGACTGCTCCGTTTCCGCCACCTGCTCGGTCTCCCGCTTTAATTCCTCGTTGAGCTGCGTCAGCATGGCGGCAGAGCTGTCCGCCAGCTTGCGCACATAGCTTTTCAGCAGCTCGTCCAGTTTATCAACGCGAATATGGTGGCTGGTACAGCCCTTGAGGCCGCGCCGGTGATACGTCCCGCAGGTGTAGGCGGGGGCGAGGTCAGAGCGGCTCATGGCGAACAGCGGACTGCCGCAGTCGCCGCACTGCAAAAAGCCGGAGTACACATTGTCGTTGATCTTCACGCCGCGATAGTTGCTGCGGCTGCGCTTTTCCCGCAGCGCGCGGGTGATGGCGAAGGTGCGGTAGTCGATGATGGCCTGATGGTGGTTCTCGATGACGATATGCTCGTCGTCGTTGCGTTTGATCTCCTTGCCGTTGATCTTGGCGCGGGTATACTTGCCCTGCCGCAGCGTGCCAATATAAAAATCGTTGTCCAGAATGCCCTGCACCGTGGCGATGGCCCACGCGTTCTTGGCCTCCCGCTTGGTTTTCTTGCCCGCCGCCTCCTTGCGCATCCGCTCGGACATGCGCGGCGTGGGAACGCCCTGATCGGTGAGGTAGTTGGCGATTTTCTTGTAGCCCCAACCGGCGTTGCTGTAAAGGTCAAAAATCTTGCGGACGGTCTCGGCCTCCGTGGGGATGATTTCAAACTGCTTGTCCTCGGTGACGAGATAGCCGTAGGGCGCGGCGCAGATCCACTCGCCGTCGTTCTGCCGCCGCTTCACAACGCTGCGCACCTTGCGGGAGGTGTCCGTGACGGGCATTTCGTTCACGAGGAACTGAAACTGGATTTTCAGCCAGTCGTCGTCATTGGGGAAGTCCACGCCGTCGCCGATGGAGATGATGCGCACGCCTGCGTCGCGCAGGTCTTCCAGCTCCACGAGGCCGCGCGAGTTGCGGCGGGAAAAGCGGGAAAAGTCCTTGATGATGAGAATGTCGTACTTGTGCCGCATCAGCCCCCGGCGCATCTCCTGATAGCCCTCGCGCTGCTCAAACGTGTAGCCGGAGCGGTCGCGGTCTTCAAAAAACGTCAGCGTGCTGCCGGGAAAATGGGTTTTTACATAGTCCTCGATGATGGACTTCTGGTTCTCGATGGAGATGTTTTTCTGCTCCTGCTCATCATCCACGGAAATGCGGGCATAGCCCGCGATATCAAAGCACTCGATCAATTTGGCTCACCGCCCTTTAAGTATTTTGCCATCTCCCGGTCAAAGTCGGAGATGTATGCCGCCCATCGACGGCAGTTGCCGAGAATTTCTCGGTAGCTGAGCTTGGATTCATTTCCCATTTGCAGTCTTCTCGGCGTGCTCTGCCCATTCCGGCAACCACGCACGCATTTTCAACTGGTGACAGTTTGTCACCAGTTCACTGCCTTCTTCTTTCAGACGCTGTTTCAGCTTGTTCCAGTATTTTCGCCCGGTATTGTAGTCGGGGCTGTCTGTCAAAACGCCGACCACATCCACAATGGAGAAGTACCATTCCTCCCGTTCCGCATCCCACGCCACGCGAATCTTCTGATCCTCAAAAAGCTGGATCGCGTTGTTGTCCGGTGCTTTCATCTGATCCCCTCCATTCTGAGCAAGTCATACTTTCTTTACCGTATTACCACTTGCGACAGTCTTTATGTTTTACTTATTGAATAACATTGTATCATGCGAATTGAGGATGTGCAACCGGAAAATGATTTGCCGGACGAGGAAAAGCAAAATGCTTCATAGAAAAACCACTCCACTTTTTCGCGCGTGTCAGGCATTGCGTTTTTTGTCCACATGTAGTACAATTAAGAAATAAAAATGGTGTAATCCCAACGTTTTTCGGGCGGGAGACGGCAATATACATGGATCGATGAACTTGCGCATTTCTGCACGTCACAGCGGCAAAAAGGAATGACGCGGCTTTGTCGCGCTTTTAACCGCAGTGAATACGCCCGACCGAAGCAAATTTTGACATCCGGTGGACGAAAACATAGGAGAAGAAAATGGATAAACGACTTTTGCTGGCCAGCCCTCACATGTCGGACGAGGGCTATGAACTGGAGTACATCCACGACGCATTTCAGAAAAACTGGATCGCGCCGCTGGGCGAGAACGTCAACGAATTTGAAAAGGCCATGGGCGAATTTATGGGCAAGGGATATCCCGTCGCCCTCTCTGCCGGTACGGCGGCGCTGCACCTTGCGATGATCCTCGCAGGCGTGAAGACAGGCGACACGGTATTTTGCCAGAGCCTGACCTTTTCTGCCTCCGCCAACCCCGTGGCCTACTGCGGCGCGAAGCCGGTGTTCATCGACTCCGAGCGGGAGACGTGGAATATGGACCCCGCCGCTCTGCGCCGCGCCTTTGCGCTGCACGGCACGCCCAAGGCGGTGGTCGTCGTTCACCTGTACGGCAACCCCGCGAAGCTGGACGAAATTACCGCCATCTGCCGCGAGCACAATGTTCCTCTGATTGAAGACGCAGCTGAGGCGTTGGGTTCTACATACAATGGGCAGAAGTGCGGCACCTTTGGTGACTTCGGCGCTCTTTCCTTCAATGGCAATAAGATCATCACCACCTCTGGCGGCGGGATGCTGCTGTGCCGGACGGAGGATGAGGCGAAGCACGCATTGAAGCTCTCCACGCAGGCGCGCGAGAACGCGCCGTGGTACCAGCACGAGGAAATCGGCTACAACTACCGCATGAGCAACATCTGCGCGGGCATTGGTCGTGGACAGATGAAGGTGCTGCCGCTGCGCGTGAAGCAGAAGCAGGCGATCTTCGCCCGCTACTCTGAAAATCTAAAAGGTCTGCCGCTGACCATGCAACCGAAGCTGGACTGCGCCGAGCCGAACCGCTGGCTGTCCGTCGCTCTGCTGGAGGCAAGTTGCGGCGTGACGCCCGGTGAGATGCTGGCAAAGCTGAACGAGGCTGGCATCGAGGGGCGCTACCTCTGGAAGCCCATGCATTTGCAGCCGGTCTTCGCAGGCTGCCCCTTTGTCAGCGTCAGCGATGCGCCGGTGGGCGACGACCTCTTTGCGCGCGGCGTATGCCTGCCCAGCGATACGAAGATGAGCACGGACGATGTGGACCGCGTGTGCGATGTGATTCGGGGGATATTCTGATGCAGCACAGGGCCGGGTTTTATGAAAAATATGTCAAGCGCCTGTTGGACATATTGCTGTCCGGGTGCGCGCTGATCGTGCTGTCGCCGCTGCTGCTGGTGACGGCGATTCTTGTGCGCGTGAAGCTCGGAAGCCCTGTGATCTTCTGTCAGGAGCGTCCGGGAAAAGATGAAAAGATTTTTAAACTCCATAAGTTCCGCAGCATGAGCGATGCGCGGGATGAAACCGGCGCGCTGCTGCCGGACAAGGAGCGGTTGACGGGCTTTGGAAAGAAGCTGCGCTCTCTGAGCATCGACGAGCTGCCGGAACTGTGGGACATCTTCCGCGGCAAGATGAGCATCGTGGGGCCAAGACCGCTGCTGGTGAAGTATCTGCCGCTTTACAGCGAAGAGCAGCATCGCCGCCATGACGTTCGCCCCGGGCTTACCGGCTGGGCGCAGGTGCACGGGCGAAACCTTGTGACGTGGGAAGAAAAGTTTGCCTATGACGTGGACTATGTAGACCATGTTAGTTTTGCGCTGGATGTGAAGATCATCTTCATGACCGTCCGCTGCGTCTTCGCCCGCGAAGGGATCAGCGCAGAAGGCAGCGCAACGATGGAAGCATTTACGGGAACGGAGGCTGTGGTTCATGAGTGAGAAGGTTATTGTGATATGAAAGATTTAATTATAGTTGGTGCTGGCGGCTTTGGAAGGGAAGTCGTTTGGCTTGTAGAAAGAATCAACCAAAGCCAACCAACGTGGAAAGTTTTAGGCTTTGTGGATGATGCGGAGGGCCTTCCAGAAATTGACGGATGTTGCGTATTGGGGAACATCAACTGGCTACTTCAATACGACAAACCATCATATGTGGTATGTGCAATTGGAAATGGTAAAGCGCGAGAGGCGATATACAACAGATTGAAGAATAACTATTGTCTTGAACCTGCCACCCTGATAGATCCAACTGTAATTTGCGGGAAGGGAAGCCGAATTGGGGCGGGCAGCATTTGTTGTGCAGGAACTATTTTGACAGTCAATGTGCAAGTAGGTGATGGCTGTATTGTGAATTTGAACTCAACAATAGGCCATGATTCAGTGCTGGGAAATTATAGCACGCTTCATCCTGGAGTAAGTGTTTCAGGAAAAGTGGTTATAGGCCGGAGGAGCCTCTTGGGAACCGGTACGAAAGTAATTCAGGGGTTAAAAATAGAACCGGACACTACTATTGGCGCAGGTGCAGTGGTGATTCATGATATCAAGGAGAGTGGAACCTATGTCGGAATCCCTGCGAGAAAAATCAAATAAGCGGATTCTGGTGCTTGCCAACAACGATGTTGGCCTGTATCGCTTTCGAAAGGACTTGCTTGCAGCGCTTTTGGGTGCAGGACACGAGGTATATATCTCTTTGCCGGACGGCGGTTTCGTTTCGGAGCTTGTGCAGCTTGGCTGCCGTTTTATCGACACGCCCATTGAGCGCCGCGGTATGAACCCTATACATGACAGCAAGCTCTTTCACCAATACCGGGCGATTCTGAAAGAAGTCAAGCCCGACCTTGTTCTAACCTATACCATCAAGCCCAACATCTACGGCGGCCTTGCCTGCCGGATGGCGCACATCCCCTATGCCGTGAACATTACGGGACTTGGCAGCGCCATCGAAAACGGCGGCTGGCTCAAGAAGTTTGTGCTGGCGCTCTACAAACCGGCGTTGAAAGGCGCGAGGGTCATTTTTTTTGAGAATACCGGGAATCGGGATACCCTCGCTGCCACTGGCGTTGTACCGAAGGGGCGCGACGTGGTGCTGAGCGGTGCAGGCGTCAATTTAGAAGATTATCCTTATCAGTCCTACCCACAGGAGGGGGCGGTGCGCTTCCTCTTTGTAGGCCGCGTCATGCGCGAAAAGGGTGTGGACGAGCTGTTTGCCGCCGCAAAGCGGATGAAGCAGGAATATGGCGACGGCGTGGAGTTCCACATCGTCGGCTCGTTTGAAGAGGGATATAAGCCCCTCATGGATGAACTGGAAAAGGCCGGTGTGGTCAAGTACCACGGCTATCAGTCGGATATGAAGCGCTTTTACGCCATGGCAAGCTGTGTGGTGCTGCCGTCGTATCACGAGGGTATGTCCAATGTACTGCTGGAGGCTGCCGCCTCCGGGAGACCGCTCATCACCAGCGACATCCCCGGCTGCCGCGAGGCGGTGGAGGACGGCGTCAGTGGATATCTGTGTCCAGCGAAGGATGCAGACGCGCTGTATGAGGCTATGCGGCGATTTATGGAACTACCGAAAGATCGGTGCGTCGAACTGGGAAGATGCGGTCGGGAACGAATGAAGCAGAAGTTCAGTAAAACCGCTGTTGTGACGGAAACCATCAAACACTTGGAGATTTGACATGCGTGATTTAGTCACCCTTATGCTCATAACGATTGCCTTAGCATGGTGCGCCGATCATGTGGCGTTTGGACCAGCAAAGCATAATCGGCGCCAGCGGCTGATCGTCTGCACTGTGGTAATCATCATCCTGCTCGCCGGTTTTGCCGGGCTGAGGACACGTTGCAATGACACTGCCACATATCGATATTCCTATAAGCTCCTGACGGAAAAATTATGGGAAGCATCCGACAAGAGCATCGGTTCTAACCCTCTGTTCAACTGGGTGAACTATCGCTTGAAGATGCACGGCGTATCTACGCAAAATTTCCTGATGTTCTGGGCATTTCTGACCGTCGGCTGTTATTTCATTTTTGTACATAAGTACTCTGTAAATTATCCGCTGACGATTTTTTTACTGTTTGTCACCGGCTGTTATACCTTTGCTTTTGCAGGTATCAAACAGGCGGCGGCGGTCGGGATATCGGTCATTGCGACGATGTTTGCACTTAAAAAGAAGTGGCTTTTATTTGCTGTTGGGATACTGATCGCAACGCTGATCCATCCCTATTCCCTGATGTATTTGGCGGTGCCGTTCATGACATTTAAGCCGTGGACGAAAATAACCTATTGGATGCTGGCAGCCTTCATTGCAGCGGGCTTTTTGCTGCGCCCGCTGCTCGGCACGGTGGTCAACATCACGACGCTGCTGGGTGAGGAATACACGGTTTCCTCCTTCACGGGAGACGGTGTCAATATGTTCCGTGTGCTCGTCTGCAATGTGCCGATGGTTTTGTCGTTCCTCTACCGAAAAAAGCTGTTTGCAGACAGCTCCGAGGCGGAAAATCTGGCAATGAATTTGACCATGCTCAACGGCGCTATTATGTTTGACGGGCTGTTCGGAACGGCAAATTATTTTGCAAGATTGGCGAATTATTTCTTGATTTTCCAGTCGCTGTCACTTCCGTGGATGCTGAAGAAAATAGGTGGCAGAGATGGAAAAGTGCTAACAGCATTGCTGGTGCTGGGCTTTGCTGCGTATTTCTACTATGCAAACGCGATCAACCAGCCGTTTGACCACTACTTTGCGCGGTTAAGCTTGGCGGAGTATCTCGAGCTGGGAAGGTGAAACATTCTGCCACGTCAAGTAGGCTTGGCCGGGAGGGTGTACTGAGATAGGCGAGAAATATAAAATTGCACTTCTAGATAGTTTCCATTTCTATCGCTGTAGGGTAGCTTGCGTTATTTTTTTGGAGGTTAGATATGCTTTCTTCCGTTCCTCAACTAATTGAATCATGCGGTATTTGTCGGGCGGGTGAGGTTGAAGCGCTTCGGACAATGAAAACTGGTATGACGAACCGCTCCTATGCGTTTTCTGTCAAAGAAAATCAGTATATTATTCGTGTTCCGGGTGAAGGAACGGAGAAACTAATCAGTCGAGCGCAGGAGTATGCCGTCTATAGGGCGATTGCTCCGCTTAAAATAAGCGAAACGGTTCATTATTTTGATCCGGTAACAGGAATCAAAATCGCGTCATACCTGACCGATGCCCATGTCTGCGACAGCGGGAACTGGGAGAAAGTCGCAAAGTGCATTGCGGCTCTGCGGGAGTTCCATTCAAACAGGCTGCATGTTGCGCACAGCTTTGATCTGTGGGAACGACTTGATTTTTACGAGCGCCTTTGGGGAGGAAACCCTTCCGTTTATCGGGATTACAATAAAACGAAACGGGCGGTTCTCGGTTTGAAGCAGTTTATCGATGAGCAGCCGAAGGATGTCTGCCTCTGTCATATTGACGCAGTGCCAGATAACTTCCTGTTTGTCCATGATACAAACGGTGCTGAACAAATCAAGCTCATCGACTGGGAGTATGCAGGGATGCAGGATCCGCATCTGGACATTGCAATGTTTATTATCTATGCAATGTATGATCGGGAGGAAACAGAAAAACTGATCGATCTGTACTTCATCGACGGTTGCGACAAGTTGACCCGCATGAAGGTGCACTGCTATATCGCTGTCAGCGGCCTTGTGTGGAGCAACTGGTGCGAGTTCAAGCGTCATTGTGGTGTAGAGTTCGGTGCTTACGCACAACGTCAATATGACTACGCAAGAGAATACAGCGAGATATTCTTCCGAGAATATAGAGAGGTATTTGGCAGAGATTATGTCTGAACACATGATAGAACGCGCGATCATTATGGCTGCGGGTATCGGCCAGCGGCTACGCCCTGTGACATTAACGACCCCAAAACCGCTGGTCGCTGTCAATGGTGTGCGCATGATCGATACGATCATCGCGGCGCTTCACAAAAATGGAGTCCATGAGATCTACATCGTGGTCGGATACCTCAAAGAGCAATTCTATGAATGGGCAAAGAAGTACGACGGCATTACTCTGATAGAAAATCCATGGTATGCGGAGTGTAATAACATCGCATCTCTCTATGTCGCGCGTAAATACCTGAACAACGCGATCATTTTGGACGGCGATCAGATCATCCGCAATCCGGCGATCCTTCACCGGGAATTTACCCGCTCCGGGTATAGCTGCGCCTGGACAGACAGCACAACAGACGAATGGCTGCTGACGGTTAAAAATGGGATCGTGACAAAATGCAGCCGCACAGGCGGCGATCACGGCTGGCAGCTCTTCAGTGTGTCACGCTGGACAGCAGAAGATGGGCAGCGGCTCAGAAAGCACTTGGAACTGGAATTTGTGCAAAACGAAAATCGGAGCATTTACTGGGATGATGTTGCAATGTTTTGCCACCCTGATGAGTACCAGTTCGGCGTTTACCCCATTTCAGCGGAAGACCTGCGCGAAATTGACAGCTTCACAGAGCTTTGCGAGGCTGATCCATCCTACAAAGGCGGTTTCGATTGACCTATGAAAAAGGACACACTGAAAAGAGAACTTGACTGGGTATCTATGCTGGTGCCGCTGGCGATTGTACTGACGGTATGTGCGCTGTTTATGATTTTTCCGGAAGGCTCCAAGCTCGTCCTTAGCGTGGTGCGCGGCTTTCTGGGGGATGACTTTGGCCTCTACTATGCACTGCTCGGCGTTGGCATCGTAGGCTGTACGCTTTATATAGCCTTTTCCAAATTCGGCAAGATCAAGCTTGGCGACTGTGAAAAGCCGCAGTATCGTTCTTTTCAGTGGGGCACTATGATTTTTACATCCACCATGGCTGCGGATATTCTGTTTTATTCGCTGTGCGAGTGGGCGCTGTATGCCAATGAATCGCAGGTCGAAATGATGGGCGGCATGCAGAAATGGGCGTCCACTTACCCGCTTTTCCACTGGGGACCTATCGCGTGGGGCTTTTATATCGTGCTTGCGGTTGCATTCGGCTTTATGATCCATATCCGCGGCCGTGATAAGCAGAAGTTCTCTGAAGCCTGCCGCCCGTTGCTGGGAAGCAGGGTAGATGGAGTTTTGGGGCGTGTGATCGACCTGACTGCGATTTTTGCGCTGATTGCGGGCACAGCGACGACGTTTTCTCTCGCAACGCCGCTGCTTTCCAGAGCAATCAGCCGTGTGTTTGGCCTGCAGGACAGCATCGGGTTAACGATAGCAATCCTTTTGATGATCGCGGCAGTCTACACCTTTACGGTCTGGTTCGGCATGAAAGGAATCGCGAAGCTCGCCGCCATTTGCAGTTATTGCTTCTTTGCGCTGTTGGCATATGTCCTGTTTGGCGGCGGAGAGACGCGCTATATTCTGGAAACGGGTTTTTCCGCAATCGGCAATCTTGCCCAGAACTTCATCGGGCTGGCAACATGGATGGATCCGCTGCGGGAAACGAGCTTCCCGCAGAACTGGACGATTTATTACTGGGCCTATTGGATGGTCTGGTGTGTTGCAACACCGTTTTTTATCGGCGTGATCAGCAAGGGTCGTACTATTCGCAATACGATCCTCGGCGGTTACGGCTGGGGCCTTGCGGGCACCTTTACCTCGTTTATCATCCTTGGCAATTATGGCCTTGCACAGCAGCTCGAGCACGGCCTTGACGTTACCGGTTTTATTGCGGCAGGCGGCGATTACTCCGAGGCAATCATGAAAATATTCGATACGCTCCCGCTGACGGAGTTCGGCCTGATTCTGCTGGCGGTCACAATGGTTGCATTCTATTCCACCACATTTGATGCGCTGACAATGGTCGTTTCGAGCTACTCGTATAAGAGATTGAAGCCAGAGCAGGAGCCAGATAAACGTATCCGTACCTTCTGGGCGGTTGTGTTCATCCTGCTGCCCATCGCGCTGATATTCTCGGAGAATTCCATGAACAGTCTGCAATCCGTATCGATCATTGCGGCCTTTCCCATCGGAATTATCATTCTCATTATTGTGGCGAGTTTCTTTAAGGATGCGTCCAGCTATCTGCGGGAGAGAAAGGATATATGAGTATGACACAAACATCAGATCAACTCCAGCAGCAGATCTGGGCAACAGAGCAGGAAATATTGGATGTGATCCATCAGGTCTGCACGGAGCACGGTCTGCGGTATTCTCTCGCCTACGGCACCTTGATCGGCGCTGTGAGGCATAAGGGATTTATCCCGTGGGATGATGACATAGACATAATGATGCCCAGAGAGGACTATGAAAAGCTGATTGCTGTCTGGGATCAGGCCGCGCCGAAGGGATACATTCTGCAAAACACCAGAACATATCCGGATTTTACGCAAAACTTCACAAAAATCAGGAAGAATCATACAACGTTCTTACAGGACGAGGCGGAACGGACGAAGCATTACCACAAAGGCATATTCGTTGATATTTTTCCCGGTGATCGGGTTCCGTCCGGCAAGATAGGACAGAATATCCAGTACATTGCCTGCGCCGTGAACCTGCTCTACAGCCGCGGACATACCAGCGGCTCGGGCGGAACGATCGGCAAGGTCGAGAGGGCCTTGCTTAAAGCGCCAAAAGAGAAATATGCCGTGCGGCGTGAGCGTGCAGAGAAGAAAATCCGCAGCTGGAACGGGGATGAATCCCTGCAATATGTGTTTCCAAGCACCATCGGGAGCAGCCGCAAGTATTATCCCGCAAACCTGTTCGAGAACATGAAAACGATCGAGTTTAATGGAAAGCAGTATATGTGTGTTGCAGATACAGACGCTACCCTGCGTGTAGAATACGGCGATTACATGCAGCTTCCCCCGGAGGAAGACCGCGTTTGGAAGCACCATCCGATTTTGATAGACTTTGAGCATAATTACGAGGAGCTGCGAGATGATGAATCCTAAGGTGTCTGTCCTGATGGGCATTTACAACTGCGCGGAGACGTTACCGCAGGCGGTCGCTGCCATACAGAATCAGACTTATTCAAACTGGGAGCTTATTCTTTGCGATGACGGCTCTACAGATAACACATATGGTGTTGCGCAGAGCCTTGCAGCAAAGGACAGCCGGATTATTCTTCTGCAAAATGAATACAATCTGGGGCTGAATCAGACGCTGAACAACTGTCTGGCGGTGGCCACGGGCACCTATATTGCCCGGATGGACGGGGATGACGATTGTTTACCGGAACGGTTCGAAAAACAAGTTGCCTTGTTGGAGAGCCATCCGGAGTTCCAAATTACCAGCAGCCCGATGATTCTGTTTGATGAAAACGGTGAATGGGGGCAAACGGTGCTTCCTGAGTTTCCAACGTCTGTAAACGTGGTGGAGGGATCGCCGATCAGCCATGCACCGGCTATGCTTCGCAAAGAATGCATGGAGGCGGTGGGCGGATATACCGTAGATAAAAAAATGCTGAGGGTAGAGGATGTCAACCTTTGGATTAAACTATATGCTGCCGGCTATCGCTGCTGCAATATTCAGCAGCCGCTCTACCGGATGCGTAACGATCAGAACGCGCTGAATCGCCGGAAGTATATCTATCGTGTGAATTCTACATATGTTCGCCTGTGCGGGTGCAGATTGCTGCATCTTGGCCCTAAAAGTTACATAAAAGCGTTTAGCCCAATGATAGTTGGACTGGTACCTGCTCATTTACGGCAGGCCATCCGCAGAAGGCAACAAAGAATAACTTGATGGAATTCAAATCCCGCTGACTGCCTGCTTTTGCAAAGCCAGTTTGGAAGGAGCAAATCTGTTATGAAAAAACGATCCATTCTCATCTTCTCCCAAGCGATGGAGCTTGGGGGCGTGGAGCGCAGCCTGCTGGGGCTGCTCGACGCCATCGGCGTGTGAACTTTATCTGGCTAATCATGGGCGATATCAATTTCTGCACAGAGCTGGAACATCTGCATTACTTCTATTGGTATCCTATCTGACGGTGCTCTGTACCCCGGCGGGGTGGGTGTTGACGGGTTATATCAGGAGAAAAGTGTAATTTTATAAAAGTTCTCATGCCGGAATGGTTATATATGAAGTTCCACAAAAAAACAGGCCGAAAGTGGTGAAATATGCAGTGATAAGCTATTCAATTGCAATCCGAACATTAGGACGGGCTGGCGCAAAGTACCAGAAACTGCTTGACAGTATAAGGAACTCTACAGTTCAGCCAGAAAAGGTTGTTGTAGTTTTACCAGAAGGCTATTCTAAGCCGAAAGAGCAACTTGGGTATGAGGTATTTGTCCATTGCCGCAAGAGTATGGTTGGGCAGCGGTTGGCGGCCTTAGAATATATCAAGTCTGAGTATACTCTTTTTTTAGACGATGATATTTCTTTTGAGCCTGATTTTATACTCAAATTAGCCAAGCCATTGCAGGAGAAGAAGTACGATTGCTCGACGGGCCCATTGTTTTCCTTTTTTCCAGCGAGTAAGGCAGGGACTATTGCCGGGATACTTACCGCATCAGTAAGCGTATCTCTATTTCATCGGGATATGTATGTAAAAATTCTTAGAAGCGGCGGATGGTCTTATCACACGTTTGACACAAGCGAAGAAAGGTATTATCCGACAGAGTCGTTTGCTTGGACGTGCTTTTTTATCCGCACGCAGGTTATGCGCAACCTGAATATGGAGGATGAAATACCGTGGCTTGAAAAAAATCAGTACGCATTTGGCGATGACCGCGTTATGGCGTACAAGTTGGTCAAGCGTGGATATCGGGCTTGCATTGTATCAACAGCGCTATATGAACATAATGATGCAAAAACGTCAACAGCATCTACGGAAATAGTTAATACAACGCCTCCCTATTGCACGGGTTTTTTCCAAATTGTGTTTTGGCATAGATTCATTCAAGATGATGAGCCGCTGAAGTTCATGAAAGTGGTTAATTCCTTTTGTATTGGCTATTGGATGGTTAGTTCGTTTGCCTACCGACTGTTGAAAGCTGTTCTCACGCGAGGGTATTGGCCGATTTTCAACGCGGTTATGCGTGGGATAAAGGCTGGCATTAAATACATACATTCTGACGAGTATCTGCAATTACCGCCTATACGTTACTGAGTCAACGAAGAGATAAACCATGAAGAAGAAAATTTTGATTGTCATGCCGGGCGCATTGGAGTTAGGCGGTGTGGAGCGTAGCTTAATTGGTCTGTTGTCGAGCGTAGATTACGATTACTACGATGTTGATTTATTCTTGTACGGCCACCACGGCACACTCTTTCCTATGATAGACCCTCATGTGAATGTCCTTCCGGAATGCCAAGAACTGGCCCATCTGCGTGAATCATTTGTCGATAAAATTAAGCATAAATGTGTTTATTCTGCTGTTTTACGATTAAGAGATGCTGTGTATTCAATTTTTCACGATGTCAACAATGATCGAACGTGGGCCCAGGTTATGCGACATTGTACAAAGCCGTTGGCAGAGCATTACGATGTTGCTATGAGCTTTTTTCTCCCCTTTGATTTCCTGCATGAACGAGTCGATGCATCAATTAAAATTGGGTGGATTCACACAGACTATTCCGCTGAAAAGGCTGATTTTACGTACTTATTGTCGCAGTATAGCCGATTGAACATGATTGTCGCTGTAAGCGAGGCATGCAAAGAGTCGTTTTCTTCTGTTTTTCCACAACTTGCATCCCGCGTTATCGTTATTGAAAATATTTTGCCCGCAGATTTCGTAAAAAAGAACGCCGAGGCGTTTCACGTCTCTGGCGAAATGCCGCAAAAAGGTATTTCCCTCCTCTCCGTTGGCCGCTTCTGCGAGGCGAAGAATTTCGACAATGTGCCGGATATCTGCCGCCGCTTGATAACGGCCGGCCTTGACGTAACGTGGTATCTCATCGGCTATGGCGGCGATGAGCCGCTGATCCGCCAGAAGATCGACGAGGCCGGGATGCAGGAGCGCGTCATCATCCTCGGCAAAAAGGACAACCCCTATCCCTATATGCGCGCCTGCGATTTGTATGTGCAGCCCTCCCGCTATGAGGGCAAGGCCGTCACCGTGCGGGAGGCGCAGCTGCTGGGCAAGCCGGTCGTTATCACCAACTACGCTACCTCCGGCAGTCAGCTGGAGGACGGGGCGGACGGTGTGATCGTCCCCATGGATAACGCAGGCTGCGCTGCCGGAATTGCCGCGCTGCTGCGCGACCCTGCCCGGATGCAGCAGCTGTCGGAGAACTGCGCAAAGAGAGATTATACGAACAGCGCGGAGGTCGAGAAGATCTACGCGCTGATGGAGGAGTAAACCTATGATCCCCAAAATCATCCACTACTGCTGGTTTGGCCGCGGCGAAAAGCCAGAGCTTGCCAAAAAGTGTATCGCCAGCTGGAAGAAGTTCTGCCCGGATTTTGAGATCCGCGAGTGGAACGAGGACAACTGCGATTATCTCGCGATGCCTTTCATGGCGGAGGCATACGCCGCGAAGAAGTATGCCTTCGTGTCCGACGTTATGCGCCTTGCCGTGCTAGAGCAGTACGGCGGCGTGTATTTTGACACCGACGTAGAGGCGCTGCGGGATATTTCACCGCTGCTGGATGACGAGGGATTCATTGGATTTGAGAACGAGCAATTTGTCAATAGCGGACAGGTGATGGCAGCTGTTCCGCATCAGCCTGTCGTGCAGGCGATGATCGAAGAATATAAAAAGATGCACTTCACCAACGCGGACGGAAGCCTGAACGCTGTAGGCTGCCCGCATCTCAATTCGGATGTGATGGAGCGTTTCGGCCTTGTGCGCAACGGACAGGAGCAGCTGGTTGCGGGGATTCACGTCTATCCGGCGGACTACTTCAACCCGCTGGACAGCGTAACGGGCAAGCTGACAAAAACGGAGAACACCTACTCGATCCACTGGTACTCGATGAGTTGGCTGCCGAAAAGAACGCAGATCAGAGCGAAAGTCGGACGAATATGGCGGAGGATTACGAAAAGGGTCAAGTCATGAAAATTTGTACGATCACCTGCCACGATGTCTATAACGTCGGCGCATCCTTACAGGCTTACGCCCTGCAAACCTATTTGAAGTCGCTGGGGCATGACGTGAAGATCATCGACTATAAACCGGATTACCTCTCGAAGCATTACCGGCTGGATGTTGTCGGCAATCCCAAATATGATAAGCCATTTGTCCGCGAGGCGTATCTTTTGGCGAAGCTGCCGGGGCGGCTTCGCGTGTTGCCGAGAAAGAAGGCGTTTGACAGCTTCACAGCCAAGCACCTTGATTTGACCAGACGGTATGTCTCTAATGAAGAGCTAAAGGCCGATCCCCCCGAGGCGGATGCTTTTTTCGCTGGGAGCGACCAGATCTGGAATCCGCTGTTTCCCAACGGGAAAGACCCCGCCTTCTATCTGGACTTCGTGCAGCAGGGAGTCCGCGCCTCCTACGCGGCCAGCTTTGCGGTGGACGAGTTCCCGCAGGAGTTGCGGGAGGTGACGGCGCAGTATCTCAGCCGCTTCGACCATATTGCTGTGCGTGAGACATCCGGCCTTTCTGTACTAAAGACGCTGGGGATCACAAACGCTGTAACCGTCCTTGATCCGGTATTCCTGCTTGACCGGGCACAGTGGGAGGCGATGGCTGAGAAGCCGGAGCGCTGCGAGAAACCATATCTGCTGGTATATGACTTTGATAATAGCCCTGCTGTCCGCAAGCTGGCGGAGAGAATTGCGGCGGAACGAGGCTTGCATATCTACTCGGTCTTCAAGCTTCCATACGCCGAACGCTGCTTCCTGCTCTGTGGCCCGGAGGCGTTTTTGGGCCTCATGCAGCACGCGGCTTTTGTGCTTTCCAACTCCTTCCATGCAACGGCGTTCTCGGTGATATTTGAGAAGGAATTCGCCGTCGTGGAGCGCACGGAGAAAATCAACACGCGTATGCGCGATTTTACCGCCATGCTGGGGCTATCTGATCATATGGTAACAGCAGAGACGGAGATCCCGGATGGCACGGACTGGACAGCCGTGCGCCGCTGCCTGAAAGATGAGATCGACCATGCAAAGGCGTATATAGACGAAGTGCTGAGGGATGGGGAGAAATGAAGAAAAGCATCTTATTTGTAATCAATTCTTTGGGGTGCGGGGGGGCGGAAAAAAGCCTGCTGTCACTTCTGTCGTTGCTTGACTATGACAAATATGACGTGACACTGCAAATGTTTCGCCGCGGAGGCATGTTTGAAGAGTTGTTGCCGCCTGAGGTTCACGTTCGAAAAGAATTGGACTATACGGCTTTTTGCAGTCAGAGTATGGCAAAACAGATGCTCTCCTTTGACCTTCGCCGCATTGCTGCCAGAGTGCGCACAAGCCTTTTCTTGCGCTCCAATGCGAAAAAGGGCAGCCCGCTGCATGACGCGCAAGCCTACTGGAAATATTCCGCTGCGGCGTATGACCCGCTGCCGGAACGGTATGATGTGGCGATTGCATGGGGTCAGGGAACGCCAACCCACTTTGTGGCGGAAAAGGTTCGGGCCCAGAAGAAGTTTGCGTGGGTCAACGCTGACTATGAAAATGTCGGCCATAACAAGGATTTTGACTGCAAGTATTATGCTGCGTTTACGGGAATTATCTGCGTGTCAGACAAGCTATGCCTGATTTTGCAGAAAGCTTTCCCAGAGTATGCGGCAAAAATGACGACGATTTATGATATCAATAATCCTGCGACGATATTTACAATGGCCGATCAACCTTGCTCTCTGCTAAATAGGGAAAACTTGACGCTGGTCACAGTAGGCCGCCTTGTACCGCAGAAGGGCTATGATATTGCCGCAAAAGCCGCATGGCTGCTAAAAAAGCGCAACGTCAAATTCCACTGGTATGTAGTAGGCGGTGGGGATAGTGCGCCAATTGAAAAGGATATTGCGCAGTATGGGATCAGTGACTGTTTTACGCTGTTGGGCGCGAAGGCAAATCCCTATCCCTATATGAAAGCAGCAGATATCTATGTCCAGACCTCTAAATTTGAAGGTTATTGCCTGACCCTTGCGGAAGCCCGTATGCTGAATGTTCCTTGTGTGACTACGAACTTTGATGTGGTATACGCGCAGATGATCAACGGCGAAAACGGCCTTGTGGTCGAAATGAACGCGGAGGCCATCGCAGATGGGATCATCCGTCTGACAACGGATCAAGAGCTGTATCAGCATATTAAAGGTTATCAGATTCAGGAAAAGAAGGGCAATGTGGAAGAGATTGAGAAGTTCTATGCGTTGGTGGGGGAGTAATATGAACGATAAACGGGTCGGGTATTTCGATATTCTTCGCATTGTGTCAATCTTTTTTGTGATTGTCATTCACGTCACAAGTGTTGGACTTCGTCTTTGCGAGACTGCCACTCCCACTTGGAATGTTAACTGGCTACTTAACAGTGTTTCACGTTGGGCTGTTCCGGTATTCTTTATGGTCAGCGGCGCATTGTTCCTTGAACCAAGTAGGGAAATAACACTAAAGAAACTCTATAAGAAAAGCATATTCCATATCGTTGTTTGCATCATCGTATGGGGATTTTTTTACTCGTTACTGGATCAATACATTTATGGAACGCTTTCTGCTAAAAGCGTTCCGGTTGCCGTGTATGGAATCGTTACCGGGAACACTGGCTATCACCTGTGGTTTTTGTATACGCTGGTCATGCTTTATATCGCTGTGCCTCTCTTCCGGTTGATCACCTGTCATGGTTCAAAGCGGCAACTAGAATATGCGTTGGTCGTATGGGGTATATTTTCACTATTGATAGGGCAAATAAACACTTTGGGCGAAGATGTTGGACTTGGAGTTAACCTTTTGCCGTATTCTCCGTTTGTGGTAGCGGGCTACGGAGGCTATTTTTTGCTTGGGTATTATTTAATGCTGAACCCACTTAAAGGGAAACTGAAAAAGGTGTGCTATATCTTGGCTGTTTTGTCTGTATGTGCGATTGTTGGCGGGAAATGGAGCCTTTTTGCCATCTGCAAGGTGGAATCATCGGCCTTCGAACTGCCGCTAGGAGTTTTCACGTGCTCGATTGCTGTGGCGGTATTTACCTCGGCGCAGAGACTTCACGTTTCAGATAATGTTTCACGGTTGCTGACTTTTTTAGGGCAGCATGTGTTCGGCGTTTACTTAACGCATGTGTTTTTTGTTTCCTTGCTCTATCATATTTTGAAGATAAGACCCGACTATTGCCAACCCGTGGTGGCAATAGTCATGTCGTCCGTTGGAATTTTTGCAGTTTCTTTTCTTGCATCTTGGATATTGTCGAAGGTTCCGCTGCTGCGGAGTTTGGTGTAGATGATGGGTATTTCAAATGCACAGAAGAGTGCGTACAACATTTTAACAAGTGTTCTAGGACAGGCAATTACAATTGTTCTTGGTGTTGTAATACCGCGCCTTGTGCTCGTCAATTTGGGTTCGGAAAATAACGGCCTACTCAGTTCGATAACTCAGGTATTGGGATATGCCAGCCTTTTAGAAGCAGGCGTTGGCTTAGCTTCGTTACAGGCACTATACAAACCTGTTGCAGAACATGATGAAGCCTCAGTCAATGCTATCATGTCTGCAACAAACTTATATTATAAGCGTACGGGCATTGCATATCTCCTGACGGTTATCATTCTTTCCGCGATCTATCCGGTTATTATAGAATCCTCTCTCCCATATGGAACGATAACTATAGTAGTTCTCATCAGTGGTTTGCCCGGAGTAGTAAACTACTATTTTCAGGGGAAGTACAAAATACTATTGCAAGCAGAAGGCAGAACGTACATCATTACAAATCTCGCAACGGTTATCGGCATTCTTACGAGCGTCGGGAAAATTCTGCTGTTGCTGCTTGGCTTTGGAGTCATAGCTGTTCAATCTCTGTATTTAGCGCTTAGCTTAGTTCAAATGATATACATTGATTTCTATATAAGAAAGAACTATGCATGGATAGATTTGACGGTTGATCCTGCTTATGATAAGCTTTCTCAGAGGAATTCGGTGCTGTCGCATCAACTTTCTGGAACGATTTTCAGTAGTACCGATGCCGTCACACTATCCATTTTTTGCGGTTTAAGCGTAGTAAGCGTGTATTCCATGTATGCACTGCTTTTTGGTATGGTTGGAACCCTTCTTTCAAACCTTGCCGGGAGCATTACTTTTGTGCTTGGGCAGGAGCTGGGAATCAACCAGAAAAAATACGGGAAGCTACAGGATAGCTTTGAGTTGGTATATATTTCACTATCGTTTTCGCTATTCTTTATAGCGTACACATACATTTTGCCTTTTTTAAAAATATACACAGCTGGAATTACAGACATAAATTATATTGACCGCGCACTATCCGTGCTGTTTGTCGCGATTGCACTATTAGAAAACAGCAGGCTGTCCTCCGCAAAAGCAATACATGTAGCAGGACATTTCAAACAAACGCAATGGCATGCTTGGGTTGAAATGGCAATTAATATTATCGTTTCCCTGATAGGAGTTCTTGTTTGGGGAATCTATGGTGTCTTGATCGGTACGATTGCTGCATTGCTGTTTAGAGCGAATGCAATGATCATCTATGCCAACAAAAAAATCCTGCACCGCAGCCCGTGGAAGACCTATCGCCGCTGGCTGGTCAATCTGGCGCTGTTCATTGCGGTAACAGTGCTGTCCAAACCGCTGTTTGACCACATTGCACTGGATACCTACCCCCGCATTATTCTGTGGGCGGCCATCACCAGCGTTGTTGTAATACCGCTGTTCTTTGTGGTGGCTTCGATGTTTGATAGAGAAACCTACCGTTATGCGAAAACGCTGGTTGTTCCGTATCTCAAACAAGCACGGGGCAAACTCAAAAGACGATCCCAGACACATGATTAACATGCTTCACTACATCTACAGTCGTTCGTTCATCAGCATTATCACCTTTATGGCGCTGGCTCTTGCCGCTTGGGGTGCGCTGCCTGCCCGCGTGGGGGCGAGGCGCTGGCGGTGTGGGAACCTTGTGCTGGTGCTCCTGATAACCGCCGCCATCCTCTACGCAACCTTATTCAGCCGCGCCGAGGGCGGCACCGGTCTGATCCTCACCCCCTTTGCCTCCCTGACCGCCGCACGGATACAGCCGGAGATTTACCGCGAGATGCTGATGAACGTCTTCCTCTTCTTCCCGCTGGGGCTGACGCTTTCCAACGCCCTGCCGCGAAAGTGGCACCGCTGGCTTAGAATCATCCTCACAACGTTTGTCGGCTGCGCGCTCAGCGCGGGAATCGAGTACGCCCAGTACCGCTACGCGCTGGGACTTGCGGAGATGGACGATGTGATCTGCAACACCTTGGGCGCGTTTCTCGGCGCTGCGTCGCTGCTTGCCGCTCACGCTATCGAAAAACACAAAGAAAGGGCTTGACACACGAACATGACCCTGACCGCCACGGAGAGACAATTTCTGCATACCGCCAAGGCTGCTGTTTCCGGCGGGGAAGTCGCCGCTGAAAGCGTGGACTGGCCTGCCGTTTTCGCGCTGGCGGGGCAGCAGAAGCTGCTGCCGATCGTCTTCGAGGCCGCCCGCAAAGCGCCCGCCGCTGCGGAAAACGCGGCGCTGTTCGCCGCCGTCAAGCAGCAGGTCATCGCGCAGGTGCTGCACCAGACCATGCGCGCATCGGAGTTTGCAGGTCGCTACCAGAAGCTCCGCGCGGCGGGACTGCACCCGGTCGTGGTCAAAGGTCAGCTTTGCAGCCGACTCTATCCGCTGTGAGATCACCGCATCAGCGCGTACGACGATCTTCTGATTCCGGACGGCGAATTTCTCGCCTGCCATGAGCAGCTTCTCGCAAACGGCCTGACCACCGATATGCCTGCGGACGAGCTGGCATCGGCGGACGAAGTGCCCTACACGAAAGGCGGCAGCCCCCTTTACATCGAGCTGCATCGGCATTTATTTGATTCTGCCGAAGATGCACATGACGAATTGAACCACTTCTTTGCCGACCTCAACCCCGTCGAAATCGACGGCTTTCTGGCCATGCCGCCACACGAGCACCTGCTGTACCTGATCCTGCACGCCTACAAGCACTTTGTCCGCAGCGGCATCGGGCTGCGGCAGTTCTGTGACATCGGCCTGTGGGCGCGGGTGTATCACTCAGAGATCGACTGACAGCGTCTGCACGAGCAGTGTGAGAGCGTTCACGCGGCGACCTTTGCCGCAGCGGTGTTTCGCATTACCAAAGACTATCTCGGTATTGACTTTGACCTGCCCGCGCCGTGGGATGCTTCCCTAGACGTGGAGGCGCTGCTGCACGACAGCCTCTGCGGCGGCGTGTACGGCTCCAACGACCTAACGCGCCTCCATTCCTCCACCGTCACGCTGAACGCCGTGAAGGCCAGTCGCACCGGTGAAAAAAGCAGCGTTCTGAGCACGGTGTTCCCGAAGCGCGAGTATCTGGAGCACCGTTATCCCTATCTCAAAAAGCGCCCGAACCTGCTGCCGGTGGCATGGGCGCAGCGCCTCGCGCACTACGCCAGCGAGAAACAGTCCGGCGCAGACAGCAGCGCCTCCGGCTCCATCAAACTTGCCAAGGAGCGCATTGAGCTGATGAAGCAGTACGACATTATGGATTAAATTCAGGCAAAAAAGAAAACGGGCGGAAGGGATTGCTCCCTTCCGCCCGCTGCTCATCGCTCCATGCCCGCGGCCCGCTGCTTTTTCGCCTGCTGCACGGCCTTTTCGGCGCTGCGGCGGCGGTTGAAGAGCAGCAGATCCCGCGTATTCTCATAAAGATCGCCCTTGCCGGACTCGAACACGGCGACCATGTATTTCTTCGTCTTATACTTGGCGTAAATCTCTTTCAGCCCCTCCCGCAGGACGGGGTCAATTTTTTCTGCATTCGTCAGCCAGATTTCAACAAGCTTCTGATCGTCCCTGACGTTCATCTCCAAATAGAACCAGCCTCCTTTAACATCCTTAGTTTCCTCATCTTTCCTGCGGCTTATGCGCGGCCACCTGCTTCGCCGCCTGCAAAATCTCCGGCGGGATGCCGTCCACCATGCGGTGCAGCTCGTCCAGCTCCCGGAGCTTTTCGTTGATTTCCAGCTTTTTGCGGACGCTCTCCTTGGAGACCATGCCCAGCTGCTTTTCAAGCGCCGCGTTCTCGGCGGTCAGAGTCTTGTAGGCCGCGTCGTACTTCTTGAGCTTCGTCCGCAGAGCCTCCGCGCCGGGAACGTATTTGCCCAGCAGCGCTTCCAGCTCATCCAGCTTGGCCTTTTTGTTGAACGGATTGGTGTCGTTCAGAATGGCCATGATCTGCTCCTTCATCCGGTTCAGATGGACGGCCTCCTTGAACAGCCGCAGTGGGATGTGGTCGCGCCCGGTTTCGCTGGCGCTCTCGCCGCGCTCCAAGTCTGGGTATTTTTTGACCATGTGCTCCCAGAACCTGTCCTGCCACTGTGTCAGTTTCTTCTTGTTACCTACGATTTCTTTGGCGCTGAGCCGCCCATCCTCCGTCAGCGGGACAAAGCAAAGGTGCATATGGGGCGTTTTCTCGTCCATATGCACCACGGCGGATATAATTGTTTTCGGGTCTTGGTGCTCTCGAATAAAGTCCAGCGCCTCCTGAAAATAGGCTTTGATTTCAGCCTTCTTTTTGCCCTTGAAGAACTCCGGGCTGGCCGTCACCAGTGCCTCCACCACACGCACGCTGTCTGACCGCGTGCGGCAACCCGCCTCCGCGATTTGCTTTTCTGCCTCGGCGCGGTACTTGCGCTGCGGCGTCACCAGATGGAAATTCAGGTGGCTGCGGGACGTGTCCACGTCGGGATTGCTGGCGTATTTCTCCTTGGTGCGCTCGTTGTGGGACTCGATATGCCCGATCTCCGGCCCCTTGTACTTGGCGAAGCGAAGAATGGCGTACTGTGCTTTCATCGGCGCGCCCCTCGCTTCACCCACACGATGTCGCAGTCCAGTACGTCGGCCAGCTCCATAACCTCCTTATAGCGGATGCTCTCCCGCTGCAATTTTGCGGACAGATTGGAGACGCTGTCGCTCCAATCGTATTCCTCGGCCAGCCGGTCAACGACCTCCTGCATGGTAAATCCGGCGCGAATGATCTGCGCCTTGATCTCATTTCTGATGCTCATAAAAACCTCCCAAATTTTCGTGATGAAAACAGCGAAGCGGGTTTGCGTTTCCGAAAACCTGCTTCGCTGTTTGGCGTAATATCCTGTTTTCCTCAAATCCGCTGGAAACGCGGCGGTCGATGCCCTCTTCATAAGTGAGGGGTATCGACTTTCCGAAACCGCGTGACTTTGCTCTAAACCGTGCAGCCCCACGCGCATCCGTGCAGCCGGTACACGATTCCGAGCAGCGCGGTTTCGTAAAATCCTTTCGCCGCCACGCAAATTTCTTTCCGATTCTCACCTGTCTTGCAGATACCCCTTCCGTTTCAGCGCTGCCAGATCGGCGGCCACGTCCTCCGGGCGCATCCGCGCAAGGCAGCTCAAGTCGTAAATGTCGTACCGAGCCACCAGAAGCAGCGTCATCAGCAGCTTCTGCGTGCCGGTCAAATCGCTGTCGTACAAGTGAAACAGCGGCAGCTCCTTGTAATAAATTCTTCCCATTGCATCCTCCTTCACGGCTGAACTTGAAAACATCTATCCCATCCATCCCATCCATCCGGGGTTTTGGGGATGCTTGGGATGGATGGGATGGAGAAATCTGAGCCTGTTCTCATAAAACCGACGGCGCGACCAGCGCCTCGATGCCCCAGAAGCCGTTGACCCGCTTGCCGAGGGCGTTCTGGATGTGATTGTCGTGCTCCAAGCCGAACTCATCCGCGTGCTTTTTGAGGGTCATGCTCACCGTCCGCGCGGAGCGCGGCTTGTAGGCGTTGTCGCTGCACCACAGGCAATAGATGCTGTACAGCGCGGCGGACGGGATGGCGCTGTCGGCCTTCAGGCGGATGTAGCCCTCAGAGCGCAGGAACAGCAGCACATTGTCGGCCTCGCGGCGAGCATCCTCGCGGTTTGCCTTTGTCTGCGAGCTTTCCGTGAAGCGGAAGTTATTGGCCTGCAAGCGCCGCAGGCCTTCGAGACACCAGAGGAAGATGCCCTCGATCTCGCCGCAGAGCTTGTCCGCGAGAAAGGGGTCGTCCGCGCGATCAAGCGGCTTTTTCTTCACTGACAAAATGAGCTGACGGCGGTAAAAGCCGTCCGAGTGGTCGTAGAGCGATTCCAGATCGCCGTTGGAAAAGGCCAGAAACCGGACGTACATCTTGCCCTGATAGCTCTGCTCGCCCTTGCGCTCCAAATCCATGGGCATTTCAGCCGTAATCAGCGACTTGAGATAGTGGGTGGATTTCAGAGCTTCCAGCTTCATATCGTCATCCACCATCAAAAGCTCGTGCTCCAGATCGGCGCGGGCGAAGGGGCTGCGCTCCACCTTGGCGATGCTGCCGTTTTTCAGGTTGCTGCCGAGCAGCTTCTGCATCACCACGCCGATGCGGCTCTTGCCCTCGCCGCCGTTGCCCTTGAGCAGCATCATCACCTGCCCGCGGTTTGTCGGAATCAGGCAGTAGCCGAGGTATTCCTGCAAGGTCAGGATGTCCTCCGGTTCCAGAAGATCGGACAAAAACCGCAGCCATGTCTCCGGCTGCGGTGCGCTTGGGTCATATCGGATGGGAAGCCGGTTGCGGCAGAATTCCTTCTCGGCTTGGAACGCGCCGCTGAGAAACAGCGTGCCGTTGGCAACGTGGATGCGATCCTCCTGAATGGGCAGCTCCGGCGTGTAGGCTTCCAGCCTGAGCGTTTCCAGAAGGGTGGTGGCGCGGCGAGCCGTGCCACTCGTAAAATGCGGGCGCAGCATCTCATAAATCTGCTTGCGGATGCCCTCTTCGTCAGCAACGCGGCCCTCCACCGTGAAAAAGCTGCCGTCCACGCAGACCATCGGGTGCGCCGATAGAAAGTCCTCGCAGAACAGCACCTCGTTGAAGTGCTTGTCCTGCATCCAGCGCGGCGGTTCATTTCGTTCCATACTCGTCCTCCCTGATCTGCCGGTTTCGTGCCTCCATCCGCATGAGCCGCTCGTCCTTCTGCAAGTCAGCCACCACCTCGGCGCGTTCCTGCGGCGTGCCGCAGGCCAGAATGTCCAGCATATTCCCGATGCGCTCGAGCATATGGCAGGCCTCCGCATAGCGCGGGTCGATGGCATCCTCCGGCGATTGCGGGGCACAATTCGTCTTCCAGTCCTGCAAGATGCGCAGGTAATCCCCCAGCACGCGGAAGCAGCGCCGCTCGGTTTCCGCCTGCGATGCTCCGCGCTGTAGCTTTGCGAGAATGGACGGCTTTTGCCCGGCGATGCCGAAGTCCGCCGCCAGCTTCTTCGCTGCGTCATAGCCGCTCAGGCTGAACAGCCTTGCCGCAAGGTCGATCACATCGCCGCTTGCCCCGCAGCCGAAGCAGTAGAAGTAATCCTCGTTCAGCTTCATGCTGGGCGTGCGGTCGGCGTGGAAGGGGCAGCAGACCATGCCGCCTTGCCGGATCGGCAGCCCGTACCGCTCTGCCGCCATGCGCGGATGAACGGCGGCCTTCACGGTATCAAATAGGTTCATAGGTAGTTTCTCCTTTCAAAATTTCTGCGACAATTTCTCCTTGTCACCTGAATATACGGAGAAAAGGTCTTAGACCGACGAAATCAGGCACTTATGCAAGCAAATAGCAAAAGCCTCCTGTTTTCTTGCAAAAATGCAAGAGCACGGGAGGCTTTTGTCGAGAGAATATTCAAGTCATTTTACTAAACGATTATGGAACATTTGTACTAGATTTAGAGCAGAGTATGTGCTATACTGAATTTACAATATCTGCTTGGCGCAGGATTTTTACTGGAATCGGAGGCGATATGTTCATGAGCAACGAATCGGTATTTCTCCCCGCGGCTGTCCGTGACCGCATTTGGGATCTGTTGAAGGAACGGAAGGTCACGCAGGCCGAGCTTGCCGCAAGAATCGGCTGTTCGGAAAGTTCGCTGAGCCGCTTCATCAGCGGCAAAACGGACAAGCTGGGTGACGAAAATATCATCCGCATCGCCCGCGCGTTTGATGTGTCCACCGACTTCCTCTTGGGCGAGGTGGATGAGCCGGATCGCAAAAACTACGACATCTCAGAGCTGGGTCTTTCGGTTGAAGCGGCGCGGAATCTCTACACGCAGAAGGTCAACCCCAAAATCGTCAGCTACCTTCTGGAAAATCCGCAGTTTGCCGATACCACATACCAGATCGCCCGATATCTGGACAACGAGCTGATCTCCGGATTTGCCGCGCAGAATCAGCTTTATTCGATGGTTTCGTCCATGCTGGGCACAGTGCCGCAGGCCGCGGATGAAGTTAAAAGCCTACGGACGCCAATCGATCAGGCGGAATTAAGCTCCATTCAGAACTCCTTTATGAAGGCTGTCCGCGCCGTGAAAAAGGAAGCCGAGGCAGAGATGCCGCCCACGCGCCAGCTTACGGCGCAGGCAATGAAGAGCATCTATGCGGAGTTGACCAAGGGCGGTCAAAGACTGAACCGGAAAATCACGAAGGAACAGGTTGCAGACGCGGTGGCGGCCTCCGTTTCCCATCTGCCCGGTGTTGGCACGGCATACGTCAGGAAGTTGTTCCTCTCCATGACCGGAACGGCGGCAAGCGATGAATCCGAACAGCATGACCAATGAGCGGCTTTGCGCGCTGGCTCAGAAGGGAGACGCCCGTGCCGCCGATTTGCTTCTGGAGCACAATTCCGGCTTCATCCGCAAAACGGCCAGCGAGATTTTCCTCAAATCCAATCTGGCGGAGAGCGATCTCAGCATCGAACCCGGCGATCTGGAGCAGGAGGGCTGCATCGGCTTATTGAAGGCAATTTCCACCTACGATCAGAGCATCGGCGTCAAGTTCCTGACCTATGCCGCACCGTTTATCCGAAACGCCATGACCGATCTGGTTCGGGACGCCTTCTCCCGATATGAGCAGCGAATGGTCGATTCCGAAAATGGACTGGGGCTTCAAAAAGTCCGGCTGGATGAAGTTCTCCCCGGCGAAGAGCGATTGCTGCGCATGGAGGCGGTTGCCGACATCGCCGCCAAATCTCCGGAACAGGTTTATGAGGAAAAAGAAACCTTGCGGGAGCTGTACGAGGGCCTGGGACAAATCTCTGAGCGGGAGCAGACGTATCTTTTGTACCGTCATGGTTTTACGGACGATATTGGGCACACGCTGATCGGCACAGCGATTCATTTTCATCTCAGCGAGAAAAGGGCGAAGAAGTTGGAAGGCGAGGCGATGGACAACCTCTGGCTGGAGCTGCCGTGGTGGTTTTAGCGCGCAAACGCTGCGGCGGGACGGGGGCTCTTATATACCTCTGCTTCCTTTTCCGGCCAGTCGGATTTTGCTTCTCAAAAATCCTGCGTTTGTGACGTAGCCCGCGTCACAAAATCCGCCTGTCCTACTGCCGCGAAAAAGCGTTTGTTGCCACACTCTGCCGCACCGCAGAGTATGCCGCCAACCCCTTTCCCGCGTCAGACGGAAGCAAAGGTATAACACACTAGACTTTGCGAAGCAAAATCGTGTGCCAACAGGGATGCTGCGCGCCCCTATTGGAAACCCAGCGGCAAAGAGATGTTCCCTTTGCAATCCCTCATTTTCCTCACAGCTGCATATACAAACTGCAAAAATGCAGCTTGTCATGCCTACTCTGAAAATGCAAAAGGAAGCCTGCGCAGGTGCGTGGCACAGACTTCCTTTTGGACGGAAATGCAGAAGAAAGGAACGGCAGTTTCTTCTGCATTCCCGCGATCCGCGCGGCGGGGATGGAAGATAGCAATGCAACACGCATTAGCCGAGGCCGAAAAGAACAGGGTGGTCATGAATTTTGTTAAGCAAGAACCAACTTGTTATCGAAGGAGCAGGTGCTTGATGCTGATGATACTGCGCAGGGGATGTAAGAAAAATTGATAATCTTCAAATATTGGCCTTCGCAATATTGAGCAGTCATTCTGGATAATTAGGAATTAGGCAAAAGGGCTAGGTTTCCTACACAGAACTGAATCTTTCTGCTTGCAATCCAAACATTCAGCATATATAATAATTTAAAGAAATCATGTATACTTGAAGGTGATGCAATGCGATGCCTCCAAAAATCTACTGGTGGAGAATTGATAATTGGGCTAATCACAACGCTTGGGACAGATGTGCGTGATATTATTCAACTCATCGAAGATCGGCTTGCTCAATACAATTATGAAACCGAGCAGATAAAGGTTTCTTCTGAGATTATCGCTCAATTTGACGTTAACGGCTCAGAAAAAACATCTGAATATGAGAGAATTGCCCACTTTATGGACTTGGGAGATTCCTTGCGGACTTCTGATACCCGCTTACTTATGAAAGGTGTAGCGGCCAAAATTTTTGAGCGAAGAAAAAAGATAACCGGCCACACTGGCGATTCTCAGGAAGAATATATTGAAGGTCAACCTCGTCATGGTGTTGCAGTTATTATCAACTCTATCAAACATCCCGACGAAGTTCGTTTTTTGCGCGAAACCTACTCAACTGCATTTCATTTACTTGCAGTTACTTCGGATTTAGATAGCCGAAAGAGATATCTAACTGAAAATAAAGGCATGTCTGATGAGGAAGCGAAGGCATTGCTTGAAAGAGATCATGATGAGTCTTTGGAATACGGACAAAAGACAGAAGAAGCCTTTCAAAATGCTGATTACTTTATTCACATTACAGATTCAGAAAAAGAATTACGCAGTCGTGTATTTCGTTTGATTGATCTCATATTTGGTGATCCATTCATTACTCCGACCTTTGAAGAATACGCTATGTTTATGGCATATGCTGCATCACTGAGATCAGCCGATTTGTCCCGGCAGATCGGTGCAGTTGTTACCAAAAACAATGAAATACTATCAACTGGTGTGAATGACTGCCCGCGCTTTGGCGGTGGATTGTATTGGTCCCAGCTAACTGATGGCGAATATCAAGATGAGCCTGACGGCCGCGATTATACGTTAGGGTTTGATTCCAATAAAATTGAGCAGGAAGAAATCATCTCTAATATACTGCATGAACTTGAAATTGATGATAATGCTGAGAATAAAGCTAAGGTCAAAAAAGCTGGAATCGGAGATTTGACTGAGTATGGACGAGTCGTTCACGCGGAAATGGAAGCTCTATTAGCATGTTCTCGTAATCACATCGATTGTCGTAATGCTGTAATGTATATGACAACTTTCCCATGTCATAATTGTGCCAAGCATATTATCGCAGCGGGCATTAAGGATGTCTATTACATTGAGCCTTACCCCAAAAGCAAGGCATTAAAATTTTACACGAGAGAAATCGGTACTAAGCCTTCTGACTGTGGCAAAGTGCGTTTCCTTCCATTTTCCGGAGTTGGGCCTAGACGTTATGTCGATTTGTTTTCAATGGCCTCAAGTTTTTCTTATAAAAAACAACGAAAAGATAAGACCGGGTATCGCATTCCTTTCGATAAAAAGAAAGCTCTCCCTCGCAATAATCAGAATGGAATGAGTTATCTAGAAAAAGAGCTTTCGGCATATCTCTATTTTTTAGAGCAGGTAGATAAGCTTAAAAAAAACGTAGAAGCGACTACAGGAGGATTATTATGAAAAAAGAAAAGGCTACGGAAGTTGTTAAGCCAAATGAGCAAGCACGTACTGGAAAAACGCTTGCAACTGCTGCGGAACGAACAGTAAGAAGTTGGCCTCAATGGAAGCGAGATACATACAACAATTATTTTGCAACGGCATCTGGAGCTAAGAAATATTGATGAATCGAGTGGATGTGACGGATTTCTGTTACATCCACTTTCATTTTTACACCCTCTTGATATAATGGTGGCATTAAGTCATAAAAGGAAAGTTTTGCCTCTCAATATAGCGAAGCACGGGGTAATTCTACCTAAGAATCATCCCGTGCTTTTTCTGTATGCTTTTGTATAGCCGTTTAACTTAGGGCCTAACTTGTGGGGTAACTTAGAGGGTACCCCCTAAGTTGCCCCAGCTTTTTCACCCAGACTGCATCGCGCCTTCTGGTTATTTCCGCCATTTCTCCCCTCTCGAATCCCCACGGCTTTGCCCTCGTCCTCCGTCACTATGTACAATCCAATCCCCATCTTTTTGACAGATCCAGCATGGCGAGGCAGAATCTCTCCCACCGTGCCAATGTTATCTGTGACGGGTCGCCCTCGCGGATTCTCATGGTGCGGCGGATCTCCTTGGGAATGACAACGCGGCCAAGGTCGTCGATCCGTCTGACAATTCCGGTTGCTTTCATCTATCAAAACTCCTTTTATACTCGATAAACTGCACTTAGTCTTTGGAAAAGCCGCCAATTTATCCAAAGCCGCGGCTGGAAGATTTTGCAGCGCGCTGAGGATGATGTTTTTTAACAAAATAAGGTGAAAGAGGAGCGAATGTGGACATTGTGCACAGCTAAGGTCGGATTTTAGATGATGAAACTGAAAGAAGTGACAGACCGAAAAAACTTTGAAAAATACGCTTGACATTTCCTAGGATGCGTGTATAATAACGTACTGTTCCGCGAATGGAGCGTGCACCTTGTAAATTAAACAACGAAACTTTGACAAGCACCAGATGAAAAACTGTGCAATATGTACAGTGGCTTGCGAGGAGGACGGTTAAGTCAATTACGTCTGAATCGTAAGGATAAAAAGTTTTAAGCTATGACAAATAGCTCGATAAAGATTTAAGAAGCCTCGGCTTTTTAGATACCATTTTATTGAGAGTTTGATCCTGGCTCAGGACGAACGCTGGCGGCGTGCTTAACACATGCAAG
>OJOF01000564.1_pt1 | contig 32620 bp, 26 predicted proteins | sample 1598181 | NCBI WGS metagenome assembly OJOF01 (sample SAMN01915226, study PRJEB22387) | human gut metagenome | isolation source: stool | host: Homo sapiens | place: USA
TTGTAATGGTGGTCGCATCCGTGTACCGCCGTACCGTTTCAAGAAAATCGTCAATGTCCATGCGCTTGCTCTCGTCCTTTTTCATCTCCAGCCGCCACCAGCTCGGCGCAGGCCACCAGTACCAGCGCATAATGCTCCCCCCCCGCAGCGTCAAAAAATTCGTGAAAAACTCCATGAAGGCTCCTTTTATTCCCCGATGTCAGCCATCTCTCCACACGAAAATACGCCCCAATGTGGCGGAGCGTTGGATAGTCAGCGTGGAAAAAATTTCATCTGTGGAACGTCGGGCCGATGCTCCGTGCAGCTCAGGCCAAACCGGAGCGAGGCGACAAAAAAAGAGCGTTCCCTGCGGAACGCTCTTTTCCATATGAAGAATTACTTACTTCAGCTCGACCTTGCCGCCGACTTCCTCGACCTGCTTCTTCAGAGCCTCGGCATCCTCCTTGGACAGACCCTCCTTCATGGTGGTGGGAGCGCCCTCGACGGCAGCCTTGGCCTCGGCCAGACCCAGACCCATGACCTCACGGATGACCTTGATGACCTTGATCTTCTGAGCGGCATCGAAGCCGGTCAGAATGACGTCGAAGTCGGTCTTCTCCTCAGCAGCGGGAGCAGCAGCACCAGCAGCAGGAGCAGCCATGGCAGCGGCGGAAACGCCGAACTCCTCCTCCAGAGCGTGAACCAGCTCGCTGAGCTCCAGAACGGTCAGGCCCTTGATTTCTTCGATCATAGCAGTAACTTTCTCGGACATTTTGATAAGCCTCCTAATTATAAGATGATTTTTTAGATAGGGGTCGAGACGAAACGTCTCATTACTCGGCAGCGGCTTCCTCAGCGGGAGCGCCCTGCTTCTCTGCAATTTGCTTCAGCACGCAGGCCAGAGCGGAAATGGGAGCCAGCATGGTACCCAGAACCTGAGCCTGCAGCACGGGCAGAGCGGGGATGGCAGCCAGAGCATTGACGGTCTCCAGGGAGACGACCTTGCCGTCCATGAAGCCGCCCTTGATCTCGAACTTGCCGTTGAGTTTCTTTGCGAACTCTGCGATCACACGGGCCGGAGCGACGGGGTCATCCATGCACACGGCCAGAGACGTGGCGCCGTTGAGCTGATCGTCCAGCTCGTTCAGGCCCACATTGTTGAAAGCAAAGCGCAGCAGGGTGTTCTTGACGACAGCGTAGTCAATGTTGTTCTCACGGCACTGGGTACGCAGAGTGGTATCCTCTGCCACCGTGATGCCCTTGTAATCAACGATGACACCGGCAGCTGCGTTCTGCAGCTTCTCGGTCAGCGCCGCCACGACGGCCTGCTTCTCAGACAGAACTTTTGCGTTGGGCATTCTTTGATTTCACCTCCGGAAAAATTGTCGGTGCGTTCAAAAAAAGGAAACCGTCCCTGTATCCAAGGACACAAGGACGGTGTAAGCAATCAAAATCGATTTGCCATCCTCGGCAGGACTTACGGCTTGCGCCACCTGCTGTCTTTGGAACGCATCAAATATTATACCAGCGGCCGGGCGCTTTGTCAAGCACCCTACCGAAGATATTGAAGCGTTTCGGGCCGGGTCGGCCCGGTGCAGCGTCAGATCTGCTTGTTGGCGTTCATCTTCACGCCGGGGCCCATGGTGGCGGCAGCCACGCAGGACTTGATATACTGGCCCTTGGCAGCGGCGGGCTTGGCCTTGATGATGGCGCCGATGAGAGCAGAATAGTTCTCATACAGCTTGTCAGCGCCGAAGGACACCTTGCCGATGGGGCAGTGGATGATGTTGGTCTTGTCCAGACGATACTCCACCTTACCGGCCTTGACCTCCTTCACGGCCTTGGCCACGTCGGGAGTGACGGTGCCAGCCTTGGGGGAGGGCATCAGGCCCTTGGGGCCCAGCAGCTTACCCAGACGGCCCACAACACCCATCATGTCGGGGGAAGCGACCACCACGTCGAAGTCGAACCAGTTCTCCTTCTGGATCTTCTCCACCATGTCCATATCGCCCACGAAATCGGCGCCGGCCTCACGGGCAGCGTCGGCCTTGTCGCCCTTGGCGAACACCAGCACACGGGCGGTCTTGCCGGTACCGTTGGGCAGCACGATGGCGCCACGAACCTGCTGATCGGCGTGACGGGAGTCAACGCCCAGCTTCACGTGCAGCTCGACGGTCTCGTCGAACTTGGCGGAAGCGGTCTTGCATACCAGCTCCAGACCCTCCTTGGGATCGTACAGGGTCCCACGGTCGATCTGCTTTGCACTGTCTTTATACTTCTTACCTCTAAACATCTCTTACACCCTCCTTATTCGCCCACGACGACGCCCATAGAACGGGCGGTGCCGGCGATCATGCTCATGGCAGCTTCCAGAGAAGCAGCGTTCAGATCACGCATCTTCAGCTCAGCGATCTTCTGAATGGAGGCCTTGGAGATGGTGGCCACCTTGGTCTTGTTAGGCACACCGGAGCCGGACTCGATGTTGCACTCCTTCTTGATCAGCACCGCAGCCGGGGGGGTCTTGGTGATGAAGGTGAAAGAGCGATCGGCGTACACGGTGATGACCACGGGAATAATCAGACCCATGTCATTCTTGGTGCGCTCGTTGAACTCCTTGGTGAAAGCGGCGATGTTCACGCCGTGCTGGCCCAGAGCGGGACCAACGGGGGGTGCGGGGGTTGCCTTGCCTGCAGGGATCTGCAGTTTTACATAACCAACGACTTTCTGTGCCATAAAGAGGCACCTCCTTCATAAAAATGTGGTAGCAGCCGGTCAAATACCGGACCTGCTCTTGGCGAGACGCACAGCGTCTCTCCCACTTGCGCCAGAGGGGATGCTCCGGCCTGTGTGCGTCCGACGCACTCAGGGCTGGACGACCTCGACCTGATCGAGCTCCAGCTCTACGGGAGTCTCTCTCCCGAACATGGAGACCACCACACGAACCTTGTTCTTGTCGGCGTCGATCTCCTCCACGGTACCCATGAAGCTGGCCAGAGGGCCGTCCGTGATCTTCACGGTATCGCCCACGTTGTACAGCACCACGATCTCGTGCTTTTCCACGCCCAGTGCAGCGACCTCCTCCTCCGTCAGGGGGATGGCCTTGTTGGCCTCTCCTACGAAGCCGGTGACGCCACGGATGTTGCGGATCAGATGCCAGGTGTCATCTGTCAAAATCATCTTAATGAGGACGTAACCGGGGAACACCTTGCGCTCCACTTCCTTCATGACACCCGACTCGGTGACCTCGGTGACGGTCTCCATAGGGATCTCCATCTTCAGGACCATGTCGGACATATTGCGGTTCACCACGGACTTTTCAATGGCCGCCTTCACCGCATTTTCATAGCCGGAATAGGTGTGGATGACATACCATTTTGCGTTATCAGCCATGCTCCGCTCCTTAGTGCGTAAACAGGCCGATCAGCGTCTTGACGGCCAGCACAGCCACGCCGTCAAAGATCCAGATGCAGGCGCCCACACCCAGAGAGCACAGCAGCACGGTGCCGGTGTTCTTGGCCGTGGTCTTGGCGCTGGGCCATACCACCTTCATCAGTTCGCTTCTCATTTCACGGAACCACTTGCCGTGATCCTTCTTGACTTTCTTTTCCTCTGCCATCGCTGTTTCTCCTTCCAATTACTTGGTTTCGGTATGGACCGTATGCTTTCTGCAGAAGGGGCAATACTTGTTCATTTCAAGACGGTCAGGGTTGTTCTTCTTGTTCTTCATCGTGTTGTAGTTTCTCTGCTTGCACTCATTGCATCTCAAAGTGATCTTCACTCGCATCTAACGGCACCTCCTTATTAGATTGACGGCTCCGGCCCCGCCGGACCGCCGCTTGCCTCCCTGAAGGGCGCAGCCTCTTTTCTGCGTCAGAAGCGAAAAAACGCATGAAAAGAAAGCCCATGTCCACAGGTAAGGATTATTCTAACACAGGCAAGTCCCTCCGTCAAGGCGTTTTTTCACGAAAAGGAGAAGATTTTTCATGAAAACGGCGCTTTTCTCCCCCCTTCTCCGTTTTTTTCTCTGCCACCGGTTGCGCCGGAGGGAAAAGTTGTGTATGATAGAGAAAAATTCACCCTGCGAGGTATGTGAGAATGAAGATCATGGCCATTGATTACGGCGACGCCCACACTGGCATCGCCATCTCCGACGTCACCGGCACGCTGGCGGGCTTCACCACCGTCATCGACAGCCGCAAGGCGGAGGTGGTGGTACAGGAGATCCTCCGGCTGCTCCCGGAGCACGGGGTCACGGAGCTGGTGCTGGGCTATCCCAAGAACATGGACGGCACCGTGGGTCCCCGTGCCGAGAAGGCCGCCGCCTTTGCTGAGACACTGCGGCAGGCAGCGGGCCTCCCCGTGACCCTGTGGGACGAGCGGCGCACCACGGTGGATGCCCACAACATCCTATTTAACAATGGAAAGAACGCCAAACAGCGCAAAAAGGTGGTGGATGCCGTGGCGGCGTCCCTGATGCTGGAGGGATACCTCACCCGCAGGCGGCTGGAGGCACAGCGCCATGAGTGAGGTCTGCATCATCGGCGGCGGGGCCTCCGGCCTGATGGCGGCGCTGACGGCTCTCTCCGACCCCCGGAACCGGGTGACGCTGCTGGAGCGGCAGGGCCGGGTAGGCCGCAAGCTGCTGTCCACCGGCAACGGCCGGTGCAACCTCTCCAACCGCCATGCCTCCCCGGCTCACTACCACGGAGCCGACCCGGACTTCTGCCGCCCTGCGCTGGAGGCCTTCCCGGTGGCGGAAACGCTGCGCTTTTTCCACCAGCTGGGCCTTGTCACGGTGGAGGAGCCCGACGGCAAGCTGTATCCCCGCTCCAACACCGCCAATTCCGTGCTGGATGTGCTGCGTCTGGCGCTGGAGGGACAGCCGGATCGGCTGACCCTGCGGACCGGTGACCCCGTCACCTCCCTGAAGTGCCGGGGGCAGGGCTTTACCGTGACGCTGGAGAGCGGCGAGGTCCTCCGGGGCATGGACTGCGTCATTCTGGCCGCAGGAGGCGCCGCCGGCAGCAAGGTGGGCGGCGTGCTGGACGGCTATCGGCTGGCCAAGGGGCTGGGCCACCACCGCACGGCTCTGACCCCGGCGCTGGTGCAGCTCAAGACCGATCCCACCTATCCCCGCTCCCTGAAGGGCGTGAAAAACACCGCCCGCATTACTCTGCGGCGGGGCCGGGAGCTGCTGGCGGAGAACCACGGTGAAATTCTCTTCACCGAGTACGGCGTCAGCGGCCCCGCCATCTTCGAGATCTCCCGCTATGCCATTGGTGAGGACGTGATCCTGTCGCTGGATCTGTGGCCGGAGCAGTCGGAAGCGGACACCGCCGCATGGCTCCGCCGTCGGCAGGCGCTGGCGCTCCGCAATCGGGAGCTCACCTGCGGACAGGCCTTCACCGGCGCCCTCCACAGCCGCCTGAGCCAGATGGCGGCCAAGTACGCCGGGCTCTCCCCCTCCCTCCCCCTGGCAGACGCCCCGGAGGAGGCACTGGCGGCGCTGGCCCGCACCTGCAAGCATTTTGAACTGCCCGTCACCGGCACCTGCGGCTTCGATCAGGCACAGGTCACCGCCGGAGGGCTCCGTACCGACGAGTTCGATCCCCACACCCTCCAAAGCCGTTTGGTCCCAGGCCTGTACGCCTGCGGCGAGGTGCTGGATGTGGACGGCGACTGCGGCGGCTACAATCTGCAATGGGCATGGTCCAGCGGCCATCTGGCCGGGCAGCTTCGATAAAAACAGCAGGATATTGCGTATTTTACGCAATATCCTGCTGTTTTTACGGCATTTCTCTGGCTTCCTTCTTGGTCTCCATGGGATATACCGCCAGCTGATCGCCGGTGGCTGCCATGGCCAGCAGCACCTCCTCCGGGCCGTGATATCCCTTCTCCCGCAGCTTCCGCTCCAGCCACACGCCATTCCTTCCCGCCTTCCGCAGATTCTCCGGCAGCACCCGGCCGTCTTGCACCACCGGGGTCTGGAGCAGCTCCTGCTGGGGCTGCATGGACAGGTCCGCCGGCGTCACCGGCCGCTGCATGGCCGCCGGCAGAAACGTCACCGTGCCGTTGTGCTCTAAAATGGCGGTCTGGATCTGGTTGAGGTCAAAATACCCCGATACCCGGCAGTACATGAGAAATTCGTTGAGATCCATCCGGGCTCGCCGCAGGTTTTTCCGGTAGATGACGCCGCTGTCCATGAGGATCAGCGGCTTGCCGGTGATGAACCGCCGCACCCGGATGGATCTGTTGGTCAGCAGGGCGATGCCCCACGCCGTTAGCCCATACACCACCATGGCCCAAAGGGGTCGCAGGGGCGACTCCAGCTCCGAGGCCATTTCGGCGGCGATGGAGCCGATGGTAATGCCCATCACATAGTCAAACAGGTTCATCTGGGACACCTGCTTGTTGCCGGAGAGCTTGGTCAGCAGAAACAGGGCCGCCAGAGACCCCAGCGCCGTCAGGGCGATCTGTCCCCCCTGCTGCAGGATATCCTCCATAAAAAACACGCCTCCCGAAGCACTGATTTTCTCTCAGTATGCCCCGGCAGGCGTATTCTTATGTGCCCTCATTCGTGGGTCCGGACGTTGATGAACTCTGCCCGCAGCTTGGAGTAGAGGATGGTCTGGCTGCTGTACAGCCCACAGTAGCCGGAGATCAGATAGCTGATGGAGCAGGCCATGGCGAAATACAGCAGATCGCCGGAGCCGAACAGCTCCACGCTGAGGATGATGGAGGCCAGCGGGCAGTTCACCGCCCCGCAGAACACCGACACCAGCCCCATAGCGGCCCCGAAGCCCGCCGGAAGGCCCAGCCAGCCCGCCGCCACGCAGCCGAAGGCGGCTCCCACGAAGAAGGAGGGTACCACCTCGCCGCCCTTAAAGCCGCACCCGATGGTGATGGCGGTAAAGAGCAGCTTCCACACCCATGCCCACGGATCCGCCTGTCCGGCGATGGCCCGACCGATGACCTCCATGCCTGCGCCGTTGTAGTCTCCATTGGTAAGCAGCGTCAAGCCGATGAGCACCGCCGCTCCCACCGCCACCCGCAGGTAGGGGTTTTTCAGCGTCCGCTTCAGCAGACGCTCCACTCCGTGGAGCCCCCGGCAGAACAGGATACTGACCACGGCGCACAGCAGCGCCAGCACCATCACCAGCAGCATGGTCCGCACCTCCAGCCCCGGCACCGTCACCGTGAACCGGGTGGGCGGTACCCCCATGAACACCGACACCAGATAGCCCGTCAAGGCCGCCGTCAGGCACGGCACCAGTCCGGCATAGTACAGTACGCCCACGCTGATGACCTCCAGCGCAAACACCGTGGCCGTCAGGGGTGTGCCGAACAGGGCGGCAAACACGCCGCTCATGCCGCACAGGGTGGCCAGCGGCAGATCCTTCTCCCCCAGACGCAGCAGCCGCCCCGCCTGATAACCGATGCCGCCGCCGATCTGCAGGGCAGCGCCCTCACGTCCGGCGCTGCCGCCGCACAGGTGGGTGATGACCGTGGACACGAAGATCACCGGCACCAGCAGCCCCGGCACCTGCTCCCCGAAGTGGACGGAGGCGATGATGTCGTTGGTACCCTTTCCCTCCGTTTTGGTGAGCCGATACAGCCCCACGATGGCAAGGCCCCCCACCGGCATCAGGTACAGCACCCACGGATGGGCCAGACGCACCTGTGTGGCGGTGTCCACGCCGATGTGGAACAGGGAGCCAATGATCCCGCCCACCAGTCCGATGACGCCGCCCAGTACCATCCATTTCAGCAGCGTCACCGCATATTGTCCGATGTGGGCCACCCGCTCCTTCAGCCGTTCCATGTCCCGTCCCTCCGCTTTTTTACAGTATCTTTATATCCTGTCTGTTATATCATTTCCTGCGGCGCCTGTCAATCGCCGCTGCTGCCGCCCTGCGAAATTTTTGTCAAGCTGAAAATCTTTCAGCCCATCTCACATTTTTTATTTTTCCCTGTTGATTCTCACGACGTGATGCACTATAATATAAGTACTGGCAAAAACAAGGAAAACAACGCTTGAATGGAAAAAGGAGGAACCACAAGATGAAATACGGTCGTACATTCAATTTCTCCGCCGGTCCCGCTATGATGCCGGAGCCCGTGCTGGAGGAGATCCGGGACGAGCTGATGAACTACCGCGGCAGCGGTATGTGCGTCATGGAGATGAGCCACCGCTCCAAGGTGTTCCAGCAGATCGCTGACGAGGCCGAGGCCGACCTGCGGAAGCTGATGCACATCCCCGACAATTACAAGGTCCTGTTCATTCAGGGCGGCGGCACCGTGCAGTTTGCCATGGTGGCCATGAACCTCATGAAGAACGGTAAGGCCTGCTATGTGGAAACCGGCGCATGGTCCAAGAAGGCCATTGCCGAGGCCAAGAAATTCGGTGAGGTGGATGTCATCGCCTCCTCCAAGGATAAGAACTTCTCCTACATCCCCGATTGCAGCGATCTGGACATCCTCGACGACTGCGATTATGTCTACATCTGCGAAAACGAGACCATCAACGGCACCACCTGGAACAAGCTGCCCAACACCAAGGGCCATGTGCTGGTGTCCGACCAGTCCTCCATGTTCCTCTCCCGCCCCTGCAACGTCTCCGACTACGGCCTGATCTGGGCCGGTGTGCAGAAGAACGTGGGCCCCGCCGGCATGGCCGTGGTCATCATCCGTGAGGATCTGATCCGTGACGATCTGGACCCCAAGACCCCCATCTACCTGATGTACAAGACCCATGCCGACAATGGCTCCATGTATAACACTCCCAACTGCTGGGCCATCTACTGCTGCGGCAAGGTATTCAAGTACCTGCTGAACATGGGCGGTCTGGAGGAGATGGAGAAGCGCAACATTGAAAAGGCCAAGGTGCTGTATGACTTCCTGGATTCCTCCAAGCTCTTCAAGGGTGCCGTGGTGCCTCAGGACCGCAGCCTCATGAACGTCCCCTTCGTCACCGGCGACAAGGATCTGGATGCCGCCGTGGTGGCCGCCTCCAAGGAGGCCGGCTTCGATAACCTGAAGGGCCACAAGTCCGTGGGTGGTCTCCGGGCCTCCATCTATAACGCCATGCCCAAGGAGGGTGTGGAGGCTCTGGTAGAGTTCCTCACCAAGTTCGAGGCTGAGCATCAGGCGTAACGTCCGTCTCTCGGGACGCAGATCCGGAAAACCGGACAAATCGCCACATTCCGACAATAAAACGTATCATCGAAGGAGAATATTACTATGCGTATTCTTATTACAGACGGTATGGACAAGGCCGCCATGGCGCAGCTGCGTGAGCTGGGCCACGAGGTGGTGGAGCAGTTCTATGAGCCGGATCAGCTGGGCGCCGCCCTGCGGGACTTTGACGCCGTGGTGGTCCGCTCCAAGACCAAGGTCCGTGCCAACCACATCGACGAGGCCAAGGGCGGCAAGCTGAAGCTCATCATCCGCGGCGGCGTGGGCGTGGACAACATCGACGTCAAGTACGCCGAGGAGAACGGCATTGCCGTCCGCAACACCCCCGGTGCTTCCTCCCAGTCCGTGGCGGAGCTGGCCATGGGCCATATGTTCGCCTGCACCCGCTATATCTCCATCGCCGGTCATACCATGCGTGAGGGCAAGTGGGAGAAGAAGGCCTACGGCAAGGGCATCGAGCTGCAGGGCAAGACTCTGGGCATCATCGGCTTCGGCCGCATCGGCCAGCATCTGGGCGTCATGGCTAAGGCCATCGGCATGAACGTCGTCGCTTACAGCACCACCCGCCGTCCGGAGGTGGAGGCCAAATTCGGCATCCCCTATGTGACGCTGGAGGAGCTGCTGGCTCAGTCTGACTTCATCTCTCTCCACGCTCCCGCTGCACCCGGCGCTCCCCTCATCAACGCCGATACCATCGCCAAGATGAAGGACGGCGTGGTCATCATCAACACCTCCCGTGGTGCCAACGTGGACGAGGACGCCCTGCTGGCCGCTCTGGAGTCCGGCAAGGTTCGGGCCGCCGGTCTGGACGTCTACGCCGACGAGCCCACTGCCAACGCCGCTCTGTACAGCCATCCCATGGTGTCCTGCACGCCCCACATCGGCGCTGCCACCGTGGAGGCTCAGAAGCGCATCGGCACCGAGATCGTGGATATCATCCGCAGCTTCTGATCTCCCTATTATGCAAGAAAAGAAGGGGTACGGCAGAGCCATACCCCTTCTTTTTCACCGCCTCGCAAGAATGCAGCCTGTGAGCACCGCTCACAGGCTGCATTTTCGTTTCTCTACTTACGGTCGTTTCCACCAGCTGCCGCCGCCTCTAACGCCGCCGGAGTCCCCAACGCCGCCGGAGTCCTCAGCGCCGCCGGTATCCGGCGTGGTGGGATCTGTCGGATCCGTGGGGGTCGTCGGTTTGGTGGGGGTTGTCGGTTTGGTGGGGTCGGTAGGTGTCACCGGTGTGATGGCCTTCTGGTGCGCCGGGCAGATATCATCCTTGGGATCGTTGGGCGTAGCGGAGCCGTCCAGCACCTTCAACAGGTACTCATGGTCCCTGGCCTTGATATCGTTGAACAGCGCCCGGTTCCAGTCCAGCACCGCCACCTGCTTCACCTTGTCCTTGGGGCAGTACTGGGTGGCAATATGCTTCCCCTCGGTGCAATAATCCACCATCTTGTGAACGTTACAGGTCGCCGTGGGAGCCGTATCCGCCGCCACCGTCACGGTGCGGACACGGTTGCCCCGCAGGTCCTTGGTGCAGGCATCCGTGGCCAGCAGGCCGCTGTCGGAGCACACCGTCACCTGCGTCAGGCCGGTGCAGCTGTCGAAGGCCTTGTCCTCCAGATCACCATGGATCTCCCGCATCACCTGCTTCCACAGCTGCGCCGAGCCGTTGCCCATACCGTAGGACAGCTCATCGTTGGACTCATAGCCCGTCCATACCGCAGCGCAGTAGTAGGGGCTGAAGCCCACGAAATAACGGTCCCGGTTGTCATCCGTAGTACCGGTTTTGCCGGCGATGGTCATGCCGGAGAAATATGCCTCCGTACCGGTACCGCTGGTGATAACGCTCTCCAGTATATCCCGCAGCAGATAGGCGGTAGTCTCCTTCATGGCGCTGTGGGCGGAGGTCTCGTTCTCCATGACGACATTCCCCTCGGAGTCCTCCACCCGCAGCCATGTCCGGGGCTTGGTGTATACGCCGTCGTTGGCGATGGCGGCATAGGCCGCAGCCATCTCCTCCGTGGTGACACCCACGTCGTAACCGCCCAGGCCCATGTTACCGGACTGCTGGCTGTCCCGCTGGGTCAGGGTGGTGAAGCCCAGCTTCTCCACCATATAATTGTAGGAGGCCGCCGAGCCGTAGCTTTCATTGACCCGCACGGCGCAGGTATTCAGGGACTCCACCAGCGCCGTCCATACGGTGGTCAGGCCGTAGAAGCCGGAGTGGGAGTTCTTGGGCCATGCGCCGTAGCCACTCAAATCCCGGACGGGATAGTCGTCGATGGCGGAGGCAGCGGTGATGGTACCGTCGTCCAGCGCCGGGGCATAGTCGGAGATGGGCTTGGTAGCAGAACCGCACTGCCGGGGCTCCGTGGCCCAGTTCCAGCCACGATCCACCGTCTTGGCGCCCAGACCGCCCACCATAGCCACCACGTTGCCGGTGGAATTGTCCACCAGCGTGATAGCCGCCTGCAAGGGCTTGCCGTAGTCGTCAGTATACTCCACCAGATCGCTGTTTTCAAAAACGCTCTCCGCAATGGACTGGAGCTTGCTGTCCTGCAGCGTATAGATCTTATAGCCGCTGCTGTAGATCTTGCTGACGGCCTTCTCCTGTGCCGTACGGACGTTGCCGTTCTCGTCGGGTGCATCGTCCTCCAGCCCCAGCTTCTCCACCAGCGCCGCCGCCACATCGGAGATGACCTGATCCGTATAATAGGAGTTGTTGGCGGTGGACTGCACGGTGGGCTTCTCCGGGGTCTCCTGATCCTCCGTAGGCTCGGTGAAATTGCCGAGATTCGTATACCCGTCGCTGAACTGGACCTCCTCCGCCACGGCGGCATCGTAGGTGGCCTGATCGATCTTCTCCTGACCGAGCATCTCGCCCAGGATGGTCAGCTGCCGCTCCCGGTTGTTCTCACGGGCCCAGTCGCTGAGCAGAGGATCATACATGGAGGGATTGTTGGTGATGCCGATGAGACAGGCACACTCCGCCAGCGTCAGGTCCTTCACATCCTTGTGGAAGTACATCCGGGCAGCCGTCTGCACGCCGTAGCACTGCTCTCCCAGATAGATGGTGTTGAGATACATCTCCAGGATCTGGGACTTGGAGTAATCCTTCTCCAGCGCCAGCGCCCGGTAGATCTCCGTGATCTTCCGCTTCACCGTCACCTGATTGTCGCCGGTGACGTTTTTCAGCAGCTGCTGGGTGATGGTGGAGCCGCCCTGTGTGCCGCTGCCGGTCAGGGTACTGGTGATGGCCCGCAGGGTCCCCCTCCAGTCCACCCCGTGGTGGGTCTTGAAGCGCTTGTCCTCGATGGCGATGGTGGCCTCCTGCAAATACTCGGGGATGTCCCCGATATCCACCCAGATGCGGTTTTCATCGCTGAACAGCGTCTGATACATCTCCCATGTCTCGCCGTCCGTCCCCAGACGGTACAGCTCCGTGGATACCTTCCGGTCATATTCGGACATATCCACCTCTACGTGGCCCTTCAGGGACTTATTGATGTAGGTCATGAAGATCCCCACAAAAATGGCCATGGTCAGCACGCCCACCAGCACGATGGTGCCGATGACGCCCCAGACCCTCTTGGCCCGTCCCTTCCCTCGGTTTTTCCTCTGATGGGCGCTCTGCTCTGCCTTATCACGGTCGTTGGAGTGTTCTTTCATGGACAGCGCACCTCACTTTCTGTTTCGTTGTTCCGGCCGCCGGGCGGCCTCAGGCTTTTTATACGGCTTCTCCCTGCCGCTCTACTCCGGAAGGTCCCGGCTGCGGCAAAAAGCACATACTAAACCAATATAAGAGTTATTTTACCACACCTGTCAACCGATAAAAATACCTTTTTGCGTAAAAAACGCAATCATCGTATCCTTTGACCCGGCACATAGGTTCCGTTTTGTGCTGCTTTTCCAATTTTTGTGCGGAAATCGGCAGCGCCGCCCTCTTGCAATTTCTGTGGAAATCCGTTATAGTAGGGGGACATCAACCTATGCAGGAGGTATTTTCTCATGAGCGATGAGTTTGGCCCCAGCTTTATCACCCTCACCGACGAGGACGGCAACGATATCGAGCTGGAGTATGTGGACGCACTGGAGCACGAGGGGCAGACCTATATGGCCTTCTTCCCCGCCGTGGAGGACGAGGCGGACGAGGAATCCGAGGACTACGGTCTGGTGATCCTGAAATCCGTCACGGAAAACGGCGAGGAGCTGCTCAGCACGCTGGATGACGAAGCGGAGCTGGAGAAGATCTATGATCTGTTCATGGAACAGCTGCTGGCCGACGAGGAATAAAATTCCTGACCATTTCTGCAAAACCCCCTTTTATTTTCCCACCGGGTCTGTTATAATAGGGTTGTCGCCGGAAGGCGATGGTCCCGCAGGGATGTGACGGGTCTTTTTTATCCTCACATTTTGTTATAGGGGATGTCGGATCAGTATGTGGATCGCAGGCCTCCCGGCTGCCGTCTGCGGCTGGAAGTTGGAAGCGGTGAAGCACGCTGGAGACAACCCACCTGCTGAAACGGTGCAGGTTATAACTTGGCCCCCACGCCCGGCGGGACAACTGGTAAAAGCCCGGTCAGCTCCGGAAGACCTCCGGAGCTGACCGCTTTTTCGGCCTATGGCCGGATAATTTCCGCTTTCCCCTCTTGCACAGCAGACAGATTTCCTGTATAATCACAATTAACTTTACGAAGTCGGGTCGTAATGACACCTATTTTGAGAGGATGAAACAACTATGAGCGCATCAAGAGAAAAGAAGAACCGGCAGGAGGTTGCCACCAGCGGCGTCGCAGACCCCAAGACTGCCCGTCACGCCCAAGAGCTGGCCAAGGAGCGCCGCTCCAACCGGCTCTATGCCATCATCGCCATCGCCTTTGTGGTAGTCGCCATCGGTCTGGTGGTGTGGAACTCCAACATCATCCAGCGCGGCACCACCGCCGTCACGGTGGAGGGCGAGTCCTATTCCGCCGCCGAGGTCAGCTACTACTATCACAATGCCTATAACAGTATCGTCAACTCCAAGTATGCCAGTCTCTACGGCATCAACAAGAACACGGCCCTGTCTCAGCAGAACCTGAACGACACCGCCAAGATGATGTTGGGTGTCAGCGAGGACATGACTTGGGACGCCTACTTCCGTGACGCCGCTAAGAAGAGCCTTATCCAGTTGACCATGCTGAAGAAAGGTGCCGCCGAGAAGGGCATGACCTTCAACGACGATATGCAGAAGGAAGTGGACAGCACCGTGGAGACCTTCTCCACCTATGCTAAGAAGGCCGGCTACTCCACCAGCGCTTACCTGAAGCTGATGTACGGCAACAACATGACCATGTCCACCTTCAAGAGCATTCTGAAGGACACCGTTCTGGCCTCCCACTATCAGCAGGACTACATCGACAGCCTCACCTACACCGACGAGGAAGTGGCGACCTACTATAACGAGCACAAGAACAACTTCGACGTGGCCGACTACGAGTACATCTACTTCAAGGGCACTGCCGACTCCACCAAGGATGCCGACGGCAACACCGTGGAGCCCACCGACGAGGAGAACGCCGCCGCCAAGGAGGCTGCCTCCGCCAACGCCAACGCCGCTCTGGAGGCTGTCCGCAACGGTCTGCTGATGGAGAAGGCCGCCGGCAACTACGATAACGGCACCTATACCGACCGTCCCACCGGCACCTACAGCGGCGATGCCGTCACCGAGTGGGTGTTCAACGAGGAGCGTCAGGAGGGCGATCTGACCCTCATCGAGAGCGGCGACAACTACTATGTGGTCCTGTTCCACAGCCGTGGCCGCAACGACTACAACACCGTGGACGTGCGCCACATTCTGTTCAAGGTGGATACCTCCGATCTGGACAGCAAGGCTGACGACTATCAGGAGAAGCTGGACGCCCGCAAGGCCGAGCAGAAGGAGGCCGCCGAGGCCGCTCTGAAGAAGTGGGAGGAGGGCGCCCGCACCGAGGACAGCTTTGCCGAGCTGGCCAACGAGCTCTCCGCCGATACCGGCTCCAACACCAACGGCGGCCTGTATACCGAGGTGTATAAGGGCCAGATGGTCACCGAGTTCAATGACTGGTGCTTCGACGAGTCCCGTCAGCCCGGCGACACCGGCATCGTCTACAACGAGGGCAGCTACACCGGCTACCATGTCATATACTTTGTGGGTACCGACGCCCCCTATTGGCAGGTGCAGGTCCGCAACGCCATGAAGAACGCCGACTACACCCAGTGGAACAACGCTCTCGTGAAGGACATCACCGCCACCGAGGCCTCCGGTATGAAGTACCTCGCCTGATGAATTTCCAAAAAAGACCGGCCTCGGCCGGTCTTTTTTGATACTGCTTTGAAGCAAAGGAGCCTATTTATGCACGAACAGTTTTTGCGCACCGAGATGGTGCTGGGCCAGTCGGCGCTGGAGCGCCTGCAAAGCGCCCATGTAGCCGTGTTCGGTCTGGGCGGCGTGGGCAGCTATGCCGCCGAAATTCTGGCCCGCTCCGGCGTAGGTGAGCTGACGCTGGTGGATCAGGACACCGTCAGTGTCACCAACATCAACCGCCAGCTCTGCGCCCTCCACTCCACCGTGGGCCAGTCCAAGGCGGAGGTCACCGCCCGCCGTTGCCGGGACATCTCCCCCAGCGCCGTCATCCACCCCATCTGCGCCACCTACGACGCCGCCCATCGGGAGGATTTCTTCTCCGCCCGATATGACTACATTGCCGACTGCATCGATCTGGTAACCTGCAAGCTGGATCTGATCCAGCAGGCCATGGCCCGAAGCATCCCCATCCTGTCGGCGCTGGGGACCGGCAACAAGCTGGACCCCACCCTGCTGCGGGTGACGGATATCTCTCAGACCAGCGGCTGCCCGCTGGCCCGTGTCATGCGGAAGGAACTGCGCAGCCGTGGCATCCGCCACCTGAAGGTGGTGTTCAGCCCGGAGCAGCCTGCCGCCACCACCCAGCTGGAGGCCCCCTCCCCCGGCCGCCGCAGCGTCCCTGCCAGTGTGCCATGGGTCCCCTCCACCGCCGGTATCCTGCTGGCCGGCGCCATTGTGCGGGACCTCATCGGATGAGGGGCGGCGACATCGCCGGACTGCTGATCCGGCAGGCCCGCCTTCAGCGGGACTGGAGTCAGGAAGGTCTGTGCCGTGGCATCTGCGCCCCCTCCTATCTGTCCAAGATCGAGCAGGGCAAGGCCGCCCCCTCCCCGGAGGTGACGGAGCTGCTGCTGCACCGGCTGGGTCTTGTCTGGACTCCGGAGCCGGAGGGCTTAGCGCCCTGCTGGAAGGCCCTGCTCTCCGGCAGCCCGAATTTCGATTCCCTCTATGAACAGCTGGTGCAGCCCCGGCGGGAGATTCTTGCATCCAGTCCGCTGGCAGCGGATGCCCTGCTGCTGGATGCCTTTTACGCCGACGAGATGCGCCCTCTGCCGGTGGAGTGGGAGCCCTTTCTCTCCACCCGGCAGCTGGCCCTGCATCGGGGCCTTCAGGGCCGGTGGGAGGAGGCGGTGCGGCTGGAGCCGCTGCCGCTGCTGGCTGCCCACCACGGAGAGTTCCTCTACGCCGAGGGCGAATACACCGCCGCCATCGAGGTGCTGCGGGACGCCTACCGCTCGGCATCGGACGCCGGCTACCCCCACCTGATGCTGTCCTGCCGGGCGTGGATGGGCAACTGCTACTCGGATCTGGGCCGCATGGAGGAGATGCTGACCCACTACTCTGTAGCGGAGCGTCTGGCAGAAGCCTTGAGGGATACCGGCAGCTTGTCTGCCCTCCGCTACAATGTTGCCTCCACTCAACTGGAGCTGGGTCAACCGGAAAAGGCCCTGCCCTACTTTGCCTCCCTCCCCCGCCCCGGCTTTCTGGACCTGCACAAACTGGCCATCTGCCACGAGCAGTTGGGCCATCGGGAGCAGGCGCTGACCGCCGTCCAGCAGGCGGAGCCTATGGCCTCCGGCGAAATGGAGCAGCGGATGCTGGCGCTGGTGCGCTATCGGCTGGAGCACCCGGACTACCTCCACGACGATACCTACGGCACCCAACTTCTGGATTGCTTCCAGCGTCTGCGAGACACATATCCTATGGGCTTCACCCGCTTCCACCTGCCGTGGGTGCTGGCGTGGTACAAGGCCAACCGTCAGTACCGTCAAGCCTGCCGCCTGTTGGAGGAGTTTCCTGTAAAATAGCATTTTTGCCCCATTAAGAGGGTCATCACGGGAATAACTTTCCCACGATGACCCTCTTTTCTTTTGTAAGCAGCTGTGGGATAATCATAGCAGTGAGGTGAACGCTATGAAACAAACTCTCTGGACACGGAATTTTACCCGCATCACCGCCGCCACGACGCTGGGCGCTGCCGGCGGCATCATCAGTCAATTCGCCCTGTCCTTTCTGGTCTTTGACGAGACAGGCAGCACTCTGGCCTCAGCGCTGGTGGTGGCCATTCAGCTGATCCCCATGGTGCTGCTGCCGCTGGTCGTCGCCCCCATGATGGACCGCCTGCCCCGCAAGCCCTTTCTGGTGTGGGGCGACCTGCTCAACGGCTTGTGCTACGCCGGGGCGGGACTGTTCCTGCTGCACAGTGCCTTCTCCTACACCGCCTATCTGGCCTTTTCCCTGCTGGTATCGTGCCTTGCAGCCTTCGATGAGCTGGCCTACAACAGCTTCTACCCCCTGCTGCTGCCGGAGGGACAGGAGGAGCGGGCCTACACCGTCTCCGCCATGCTCTATCCCATTCTGAAGGTCCTCATGATGCCGCTGGCGGCGCTGCTGTACGACACCTTAGGCGTGGGACGGCTGCTGCTGATCCAAGGCGCACTGTCGGTGCTGGCCGCCCTCATCGAAAACCGCATCCATGCGCAGGAGAGCCGCCGGGATCAAGAGCCGCTGCTGTCCCTGAAAACCTGGTGGCGGGACATCCGGGAGGCCGCCGCCTATCTTCGGCAGGAGCACGGCCTCCACGGCCTCTATGAGTACATGGCCGTCACCCACGGCATGGCCATGGGCTATTCTCCCCTGCTCATCGCCTTCTTTCGCACAGCGCCGGGCTTCACCACCGCCATGTACTCCTTCTTCTCCGTGGCGGAGTTTGCCGGGCGCACCATCGGCGGCGCCGTCCGCTACCGCTACTCCCTGCCGGAGCGAAAGCGATTCGGCTTCCTGTTCGGGGTGTATCAGACCTACGAACTGATGGACGCCTGCCTTCTGTGGCTGCCGTATCCCCTGATGCTGGTGAACCGAGCCGTCTGCGGCTTTCTGGGCATCCAGAGTGCCACCATCCGGCAGGCGGCGGTGCAGCGCTACATCCCCGACCGGCTGCGGGCCCGGCTCAATGCCTATGAGTCCATGCTCTGCACGGCGGCGGGAGCGGTGCTGTCGCTGGCCATCGGTGCTTTGGGCGAGGTGCTGGACTATCGGCTCTGCATGACCATCTGCGGCTTGATCGTCATGGCGGTTTGCTGGCTGACGGTATTCCTGCGGCGGCGTCAGGTGCAGCTGGTGCTGACTGACCGCCCCGGCGAGACCCAGCCCGATACGCCCCAATAACGACCCCTTCCAAAAGAGGGACCGAAGGGCTTTGCCCTTCGGTCCCTCTTTCGATTTACTTCATCAGCGCTGAAGGCGCTTGCCGCCGTGACGGGCCACCGCCTCGTCCCGCTTGCCAGAGGTCTGCCGCCGCCCGGTCTCTGCAGGCCGCTGTACCTCCGCCGCAGGCTTAGGCACCTTCACAGCCACAGGCTCAGATACCTCCGCAGACGCAGGCTTTTCCGTCAAGGTGGGGACTTCCTCCTCCATGGCCGCAGCCTGCACCGATTCGGTGGGAGCTTTCTCTCCCGCATTCGTTGCCATACATCTCCCGGTGGGGGATTCTTCCGTTTTCTCTCCCTTTCTGCGCCGCAGGGGGAAGATGCACAGCAACGCCAGCACCACAGCAGCCCCCAGCACCAGATACAGTCCCGGCGGCCGGCTGATATAGCCGGACACATAGCCCAGCCCATCGATGCCCCACAGGGGCTGCCCCAGTACATTGTCCCAGTAGACCGGGGCTCCCTCCACATAGAAGAAGCGCCGCTCTGTGTCCACGGAACCGATGACGCCCCCCTCCAGCGACAGGTCACTGTCCGTGACGTAGGCGATGGTGTCCCCCGGCTGCAGCGTCTCCGGCTGCTCCTGCCGCACGTACAGCAGCGCCCCGGCGGACCACGGAAGCCCCTCCATGTCCGCCGGTACCACATAAGGCGTGATGCCGAAGGCCCGCACCCCCATGAGCCCCGCCGCCATCAATAGGATGCACAGGGTCAAAAGCGTCGCCAGTACGCCGCATATTCCTCTGAAAAACTTTCTCATGTTGTCTCCGCTCATTTCCACAGGCTGCCGCATAGGTGTTTTTTATCATCTTACCATGTTCCCGCCCCAAAGACAAGCCCTTTCGCTATCCTCCTACCCTTTTCGCAGCTCCTTTTCCAGCTTCTCCAGCGCCCGCTTCTCGATGCGGGATACATAGCTGCGGCTGATGCCGTATATCGCTGCCACCTGCCGCTGGGTTTGGGGCGGATGCCCCTCCAGCCCGTACCGCCTCCGGATGATGTCCGCCTCCCGCTCCGTCAGGCAGTCCCGCACCAGACGCCGCAGCAGCAGCTGCTCCTCCCGATCCTGCAGATCCGACAGCATGGTGTCATCGGTCCCCACCACGTCCAGCAGATACAGCGAGCCCCCCTCCTTATCCGTGTCGATGGCGTCGGACAGGGACACCTCCCCCTGCAGCTTCCGCTGGGAGCGGAAGTACATGAGGATCTCATTTTCAATGCACCTCGACGCATAAGTAGCCAGCTTGATGCCCCGGTCTGCCCGGAAGGTGTTGACGGCCTTGATGAGTCCAATGGTGCCGATGGAGATCAGATCCTCCTGATTGTCCGCCTGTGTATAGTATTTCTTGATGATGTGGGCCACCAGCCGGAGATTGTGCTCCACCAGCCGGTTCCGGGCCTCCAGATCCCCCTGCGCCCACCGCTCCAGACACGCCCGCTCCTCCTCCGGCGGCAGCGGCCGGGGGAACGAACCGGGATTCCCCGTCAGACGCAGAGACAAAAACAGACTGTTGGACAGCAGCAGCAACGCCGCAGACAGCATACAGATCCCTCCTCTTCTGCCAGCCTATGCCCTCAGAGGAAGTCCCTATGCTTGACGCAGCGCCAGAAGTGGGGTGCAATACATTGCAGAATAATTAAAGCGTTTCTATCTCCATCAAATTTTCTGGAGGATCATATGGGTTTCATCTATCAGGAGTCCAATGCATACGGCGTAGAGGCCTTGGTGGCCTTGGAGCGCCACTACACCCCCACGGAGGAAAAATACTGCACCGCCGTCACAGAGGCCGTCCGCATCTGCGACACCTACGGCATCCCGGAGCGGGAGCTGGTGCCGCAGGTGCGCCATATCGCCGCCGCAGAGGAGTACCTGCTGGAGCACCTGTCAGAGGACGAGGAGACGCTGCAATTCCTGTTCACTCCTCTCTCCGGCAGCAACACCTGTCTGGCATGGTTTCTGGTCTGGGATTATGTTCGCCCCGGCGGCGAAAAAGCTTATAAATATACAGGCCACACACCCCAGCAGCGGCTGCGGGACATCATCTCCGCCGTGGGCCAGTATCAGGAGGCCCCCCTCCCCCCGCCGCAGCAGCTGGACACCATCTGCGCCCTTATCGCCGTGGAGGTCACCTGCGATCACGACCACACCACCCGCACCGAGACCCCTGCCACCTGCACCGAGGACGGCTCTGTCACCGTCATCTGCGATGACTGCGATGAGGTACTGTCTACCGAGACGCTGCCCGCCACCGGTCACAGCACCGTGGTGAAAAACGCCAAGGACGCCACCTGCACCGAGCCCGGCTACACCGGCGATAAGGTCTGCACCGTCTGCGGTGCCGCCGATCCCAACGCCAACAGCGGCGGCAATACCGGCAATCACGGCACCGACAGCCCCAACACCGCTGACGGAGCCGCCATGGGTCTGTGGCTGAGCCTGATGACCGTGGCCGTTCTGGCCGGAGCCGTTCTGGTGGCCGGTAAGACGCCCCGGGCCTGATTCCCCCCCTTCGCAGCGCTCCTCTTAAGCGATAAAAGCCCTTGGCGGCACAGCCCCTTGGCGGCACAGCCCCTTGGCGGCGTAGCCCCTTGGCGGCAAAGCCCTTCGGCGGCACAGTCTCTTGGCGGCACAGCCTCTTGGCGGCACAGCCCCTTGGTGGCGTAGCCCCTTGGCGGCGTAGCCCCTTGGCGGCGTAGCCCCTTGGCGGCAAGGCCCCTTGAAATAGTGCATCTCTCTTTCTGTAAAGGCGGAGGGGGGACCCTACCGGATCCCCCCCTCCGCCTTTTGCTTTTCCGAATCCACCCGGCTTCTCCGCCGTCGCCTGATTTCCCGCTGCTTCCTGATTTTCTCGATACCGTTTCATCTTCTGATACGATTCGATTTTTGCTGCCACTTTTCCCTGATGCCGCCACGCTGCCAGAATCGAAAAATCCGGAGCGGCTCTGTGACCCTTCTGCGCCCCAGTATTTTCTCCATGCGAAATATTCAAAAAATTCATGCTCCCAGCAGGAAAATTTTTCCGAAAAATCATTGCTATTTCTCCGGATCTCGTATATACTGGGAGGTGTATAGGTCATCCCTCCCTGCGCCGCAAGCAGGTGAGTTCTCCTCCTGTACAGCCGCATCCGGCGGCAAGCAGGCGGGGAAGGCAAAATTGCCTTCCCCGCCTTTTTTTGCTGTTTTTCTATTCTGCCGGTATTCGTATTTTCAGCGTTGTCATTGCTCCGTATTTTCGCTCTCACGGCTCTGCTATCGTTCCGGTGCCTGCGCTTTCGGCACTGCTGCCGGACCGGCTTTTGCACTTCTCCGGTTTCTTTGATCGGCCCGATATTCCCCCGTTTCCGACTCTGTCATCGGCATGGATCCCGCCTTTTCCCGGCGCTGCTATCATCTCGGCTCCTGCTTCTTTTCGGTGCCGATCATATGCCGGTATTTTCTCTTTTCCGGAATCGATAGCAGTCCGGTGCCTGGAAGTTTTTTCTCTGCCGGTGTTCCGTTTTTGGATTTCAGAGGGGGCTGCTTTTATCCCTTTGGGTTTTTGCGCTGTCGTTTTTTCGGTCTGCATCCGCCGGTTTTTGTCCAGTTACTGCCCCATTTTCTGACCTTGGAGCGTCCCGGTTTTTGTCCAGCTTTTGTCCAGCATTGGACGCCTTTTTGTCCAGCCGCCGGTGGTGCCTCCCTTATTGAACCTCTTTGGGAAGCTTCTTATCCTCCGGTTTCGATCCGCAGGGGGCCTTCGGTTTTTTATCCTTCACCAAAATGAACGAGGTGATGAGCGCCGTCAGAGGGACCGCCAGAATGACGCCGATGCTGCTGGCGATGCCGCTGATGACCTCCGTGGCCATATAGGGGGAGCTGATGAGCTGCCGGGGATCCAGCCCCAGCGAATACAGATAGATGATGAAGGACAGGCCGCTGCCCAAAAATGCCAGGATCAGGGTGTTGGTCATGGTACCCACCATATCCCGGCCGATATTCATACCGGAGCGGAACAGAGCCCGGCCGTCCCGATCCGGGGCCACGGTATGTACCTCCGTCAGCGCAGAGGAGATGCTCATGGCCACGTCCATCACGGCGCCCAGCGCACTGATGACTACCCCCGCCACCAGCAGGCCCCGCAGGCCCAGAGGCGTACCCGTCTGCCGCAGCTGCAGCAGCGGCTCCACATCCGTCAGCCGCAGACCGTCGATCCGCAGAAGGCTCTGGGACAGCAGGCCGAACAGCAGCGCCAGCGCCGTACCGGCCACCGTACCCAGCGCAGCACACACCGTCTTGCGGCACACGCCGCCCAAGATCACCATCGTCACCACGGTGATGTAGGCGCACACCAGAAACACCGTCAGCAGCGTGGGCGCTCCCTTCATCAGCAGGGGGATCAGGATCCAAAACAGGCACACCAGCGTCACCGCCAGCGCCACCAGAGACTTGGCTCCCACCTTGCCGCCCACCAGCACCGTTGCCAGCAGGAACAGGCCCACGGTCACCGCCAGACCCACCGCCCGGTCATACTCGTACACCGTGGCGGTATGGCTGCCGTCGCTATAAGTGGAGATCAGCAGCACCGCCCGCTGCCCCACCTTCAGGGGCTGGCCGTACAGCGGCCCCACATAGTTATACACCTGCATGGTCTCGCCCTTGTACTGACCGGAGCGCACCTGCGCCAGCAGCAGCTGCTCCCCCCGATAGCCGCCGTCAGCCACGGTATCCGCCTCGGTATTGTCCGACAGGATATCCGTGACGACGCCGGTCTCGTACTCGGCATATTCATCCCCTCGGGGCTGGGGCTGCTCAAAGGTCACAGCCGCCATCCGCACGACGATGAACAGCACCAGCGCCGCCGCCAGAATGACGCAGCTCCACCGGTTCCTGCTCCACCAGGCCCCGGCTGTCAGCCGGTCCGCATTCCCCTTCTTCCGCTTCATGGGCGTTTCCTCCGTCAATGATATTTGGTTACAGCATAGCAACTTCCGCCCCTGATGTCAATAGTGTTCACTAGTCAGCTACATCTGTCAATAGGCTTTGCAGATATTATACAAACTTATTGCACGTTTCTGACAAAATCATTGAAAAAGGGGTAGCCATTTGGGTGGCTTTATGATAGACTGTTACCATCGGTCAAAGGCGGTATGTACGGCCAAAAGCGGCGTACACGGTTTTGACCGGCAGCACGATACACGAAAGGTTTGTCTTTGCTCAACGGTATCCCCCACAGTCTGCCTGTTTCAGCTGATCGGAGCCCTTGACGCTGCCTCCGTGCCAAAAACAGGATAGCTTGTGGAAGGTCGTCTGCCCGCCGGATGCGGGTCAGGCGGCTTTGTACTATCTCCGGGGGGGACGGAAGGACAGAAGCAGGCCGCCGTGTAAACGTGTAATATTGAACAGGAGGGATTTCATTGAAGAAGAGAGGACTCAGCAGTCGGATCATGTCTGTGCTGCTGTCGCTGATGATGCTGCTCTCGCTGCTGCCCACAGCAGTTCTGGCAGACGAATCAGCGACAAAGACCTACACCAAGGTCACGTCCGCCGATGAACTGGTCAGCGGCGAGTATGTGATGGTAGCCAACAACGGTTACGCCCCCGGTGTGCTGGACGGCACATGGGTCACGGCAGTGGCCGTGACAGCTGCCAACGATCAGGTCATTGATCCCACGGGCGGCGTCTGGACGCTGACCGTGGGCAAGAATGGTACCATTCTCAGTGACGCCAACGGCAAGGCCATTGCTCCCAAAGGCGGCAACAACAATGGCATTAAAAGCGGCAGCTATCAGTGGGCCGTGGATTTCGATGCCACCGACGGGACCTTTACCTTCGCCGGACAGGGCGATGACACGGTCAAGCTGGCCAGCAACGCCAGCGCCCAGAACAAGTTCAGGGCTTACAAAAATGAAACCATTACTAAGTCTCCCGGCGGCTACCCCTGCCACTTCACCCTCTATAAGCTGGGCGGCGGGCTGGAGCAGGTAGCTGCCCCCACCGGCACCGCCTCCGGCGATGTGAAGGTGGGCGACACCGTGGCCTTTGCCTGCAAGACGGCGGATGCCACCCTGCGGTACAAGGTGGATGACGGCGCCTATCAGGACTACACCGGCCCCGTGACCATCACCTCCTCCTGCACCATCACCGTCAAGGCTGTGAAGGACGGCATGACCGACAGTCAGGAGGTCGTGTTCACCTACAAGGCCTATCGTCTGGTGGACAAGTACGTCAAGACCGCTGCCCTCACCGGCGGCGACAAGGTGGTCATTTTCAACGCCGGCAACGGCTACGCCGTCAGCTCCACTGTGATGAGCAATTACTACCTGACCCCCGTGGCCGCCACGGTGGAAAAGGATGTGCTGACTGCCAACGCCATGGATGCGCTGGTCTGGGATGTCACCGCCAACGATGACGGCACCTATACCTTCACCCAGGACGGCAAGACCCTGACGCTGGGTGAAAATGACGGCAAGTTCCATCTCAACGTGGCCGCCAACGGCACCACCCGCTGGGATGTGGAGACCTGCAATGCCGAGAACGCCTCCTACTACCTCTCCGGCAACGGCGTCACCGGGCAGTACGGCAAGGTCTACCTGGAATACTTCGCCAAGTTCACCGAGTTCTCCGCCTACTGCACCAGCACTGACCGGCTGAAGGAAGCGGACTTCGGCATGACCTTCTACAAGCTGACGCAGGAGAAGCAGTATGTGGACGCCACCACGGAGCCTGATCCGGAGGAGCCCGCCACCGTACCTATCCGCACGGCGCTGGAGGGCGCCACCGACACCGAGTTCACCGTCAAGGGCGTTGTGACACTGGTGGACGGCCAGAACTACTATCTGCAGGACGCCACCGGCGGTATCTGTCTGCGGCTGGCTGCCAAGACCGATGAGATCGCCTTGGGCGACACCATCATCGGTACCGGCAAGCGGGCCGAGTTCAGGGGCATGGCGCAGCTGGGCAGCGGCACCTTCGTCAAATCCAGCGGTCTGGCGCTGAACGCCAAGCCCACCACCATCGCCGCTCTGACCGCCGACGATGTGTGCACCTATGTGCAGCTGAAGGGGCTGGAGATCACTGAGATCTATGACAACAACGGTCAGTACGCCAACCCCAACGTCACCTTCAAGGATGCCGACGGTAAGACCATCCAGCTCTATAAGGCAGTTCTGCCCAAGAACGGCGACAGCTGGGCCTTTGCCGTGGGCGACAAGGTAGATGTTACCGCCGCCGTAGGCACCAACAACGGCACCCTGCAGCTGCGGAATACCGTTGCCGACGAGATCCGGGCCGCCGGTTCCGTCAATGACCCCATCACGGACGACATGATCCCCGACGGGACGCTCACCGTCAAGGAGGCCGGGGCCATCACCACCAAGACCGAAAATGTCTCCGTGGTGGGTCAGGTGGTGTATCACTACGGCAACGCCTATAACGGCGCTGCCAGCATCAGTTCCATCATTCTGGAGGACGTCATCGGCGGTGAGATCTACGGCTTCCAGATCTATGATTACGCCAACCACGCCAACTATAAGGTAGGCGACGTGGTGAAGGTCACCGGCACCATTAGCCCCTACGGCGGCGTGCCTCAGATGCAGTCCCCTGCCATGGAGGTGGTAAAGGCCGGCGTGGAGGCCATCCCCGCACAGGAGATCACCGTCTCCCAGATGGGCGCCGACTATCTCAGTGAGTACGTCTACATCAAGGACGTGACACTGGGTACCTACAACGCTTCCGGCAGCACCCCCGTCACCGACGCCACCGGCAGCACCAAGCTCTTCAAGGGTGTGCCGCTGCCCGCCAATACTACTGAGGACGACGTCACGGCCCTGTACGCCTGCTGCTCCGCCTATAACGGCACCTATCAGCTCCGCAACGGCGCCAGCAGCGACTACGTCACCAACGTGACACCTCCCACCCCCGGCCAGCTGCCTCAGGCCGGCGATGAGGTGGTCATCTACAACCAGAACGCTGAGGCGGTTCTGGCGGAGCAAAATGACAACACCGACAGCCCCGCCATCAACAAGGCGGCCGCCACCATTGAGAGCGGCAAGGCTGTCTGCTCCAACGGCGCCGTGGTCTTTACCGTGGAAAAGAGCGGCGAGTACTATCGCTTCCGCAACGACACCTACGGCTATCTGTGCGCCAACGGCACCGGCAACAACGCCTTCTATTCCCTCACCGCCAGTGAGGACGCCGACTGGCTGGTCCGGGAGTGCTCCGGCAATGTGGGCGGCTACGAAATGGAGAGCCGCACCGCCAAGTATAACGGCAAATACAGCCAGTGGCTGGAGTATTACAGCGACAGCTTCAAGGTGTACAGTATGTACAGCTCCACCGGTGATCTGGACTACACCATCTACTCCTTCTCCTTCTATCCCGTGGCGGAGGGGACGGAGCTGACCGGCGGCATCGTGAATATGCCCGCCGTGGTCATCGACCACCTGTATGACGCCTATGTGGGGCAGGCCTACACCTTTAGCTTCACCGTGGATGCTCCCTTCGGTGTCAAGGGCGACATGACCGCCACGCTGGCGGGCGAGGCCCTGACTGTCACCGAGGAGGAGGGTGTTTACACCGTCACCATCCCCGTGGAGAAGGTGACGGGCGGCAAACTCACCGTAACCATCAGCGGCGTGGACAATCAGGGCAAGGCCATCACCCGCACGGTGGAGATCCCCGTGAAGGACGAGCCGGTGTTCTCCGATCCCACGCCCATGCGGGGTGCTCAGACCGGCAGCGACAAGCGGCCCGCCATCTCCGTGGCGCTGGCCAATGCCGGGACGGAGCCCACCATCACCATGACGGTGAACGGCAAGACCGTGGATGCTGTGTATGCTGATGGTCGTGTCACTTACACGCCCGCTGCCGACCTCACCGACGGCCGCACGGAGGTGGTGGTCACCGCCAAGCGTGCCGACGGCAAGGAGGCCAGCTTCAACTGGTTCTTCACCGTGGGCAAGACCCAGTATCAGCTGTACTTCGGTCAGCTCCACAGCCACACCCAGTATTCCGACGGCTCCGGTACGCTGGCCTCTGCGCTGGACTACATCAAGAGCATCCCCGCCAGCGCCAACGTGCAGTTCGTAGCCTTCACCGACCACTCCAACTACTTCGACTCCAAGACCAATGCTAACGTGGAGGGCGCTCTGTATGACACCTCTCTGGTGAAGGATTCCGACGCCAACCACAGCTGGAGCACCTATAAGAGCACCATCGATGCCTTCAACGCCGAGAACGCCGGTTCCATGGTGGCGCTGGGCGGCTTCGAGATGACATGGTCCGGCGGCCCCGGCCACATCAACACCTTCAACACCCCCGGCGTGGTCTCCCGCAACAACACCACCCTCAACAACAAGACCGACGACGCCGGTATGAAGGCATACTACGCTCTGCTGAGTCAGGCCGAGGGCGTGGACTCCATCAGCCAGTTCAACCATCCCGGCACCACCTTCGGCAACTTCAGTGACTTCTCCTACTGGGATCCCGTCATTGACAGCCGCATGTATATGGTGGAGGTGGGTAACGGCGAGGGCCAGATCGGCGCCGGCGGCTACTATCCCAGCTATGAGCAGTACATCATGGCGCTGGATAAGGGCTGGCACCTGGCTCCCACCAACAACCAGGACAACCACAAGGGCCGCTGGGGCAATGCCAACGACGCCCGTGACGTTATCCTCACCGACAACTTCACCGAAAAGGGCATCTACGAGGCCATCCGGGCCCTGCGGATGTACGCCACCGAGGATAAGAACCTGGAGCTGGGCTACACCGTCAACGGTCAGATGATGGGCTCCAGCATCACCGAGGTCCCCGAGAAGCTGAATCTGGAGGTCACGGTCAACGATCCCGACAAGAGCGACTCCATCTCCAAGGTGGAGGTGGTGGTCAACTCCGGCAAGGTGGTCCACACCTGGTCCGACCCCGCCGAGCTGAATCAGGGCAGCCTGTCCGTGACGCTGGATCCGGATTACAGCTACTACTTCATCCGTGTCACCGAGGGTGACGGCGATCTGGCGGTCACCTCCCCCGTGTGGGTGGGTGAGAGCCTGAAGCTGGGCATCTCCAACATGGTCTGCGGCACCGCCACCCCCGTCACCGACGAGGAGCTGACCCTGACCACCACCCTCTTCAACAGCGAGGACACCGATGCCACCATCAAGTCCCTGACCTACACCATCGGCGGCACCGTCATCGGTGTGGACAAGGGCGAGGGCGACAAGGGCTACACGCTGGGCAAGAGCAGCACGCTGGATGTCTCCTTCCACTACACCCCCACTGCCGCCCGTGTGTTCACCGTTCAGGTCACCGCCGTGGTGGAGCAGAATGGCAAGGAGTACACCTTCACCAAGACCATTGATCTGGATGTGCTCAATGCGGATGCGCTGGTGTATATCGGCATCGACGCCTCCCACTACAACGAGTATGTGGCGGGCAACTATAAGGATTCCATGGGCAACTTCGGCAATCTGGCCGCTAAGTACAGCGTCCGGACCGTGCAGCTGAACTCCAGCGAGGAGCTTATTGCCGCCTGCAGCAATCCCAAGTTCAAGGCTCTGATCCTCACCGCTCCCAGCCGCCGTCTGGAGGCCGCTCAGGCCGATCCCAAGACGTACAGTGCTGACGAACTGGCGGCCATCGACGCCTTCAACGCAGCCGGAGGTACCGTCATTCTGGCAGGCTGGTCCGACAACTACGAGAACTACGACGTCATTCAGAGCAACCCCGCCATCAAGCACATGGCAGCCACCCAGAATGAGGTGCTGGCCGCTCTGGGCTCCAGCCTCCGCATCAGCGACGACGCCACCTATGACGACGTTCGCAGCGCCGCCGACGGCGTGGATAAGTGGCGGCTGTACTTCAGCTCCTACAACATGGACAACCCCCTGATGGACGGCGTGGAGGTCGATCCCGACCATCCCTATGACAAGCTCTACACCGAGCGCTTCAGCCACTACGGCGGTGCGTCCATCTATGCCGTGGACGCAAGCGGCAACGCCACCTCCGTTCTGCCCGCCACCGTGTCCCCCGTGGTGTATGGCCATGCCACCACCTACTCTGTGGACGTGGATCAGGACGGTCTGGGCGGCGCCGGTACGCCCAAGTATGCCTTTGCCGAAAACGACAGCCGCCTGATGGTCATGGCTACCGAGCAGCTGAAGGGCCGTGGCATGGTGGTGGTCTCCGGTGCAGCCTTCATGTCCAACTTTGAGGTGCAGGCCAGCATCAGCGACAACGGTTCCGAGAAGAACTACTCCAACTACAAGATCTGCGAGAATCTGCTGCGGCTCATCAACCCCGTGCAGATCACGCCCATCGCCGAGGTGCAGGCCCAGACCGAGGACGGCTACAAGTACACCATTGAGGGTGTGGTCACCTCCAACGCCTCCGGCTACGACAAGGAGACGGCCTTCTTCGACTGCATCTACGTGCAGGACGAGACCGGCGGCATCAACTGCTTCCCCGTGGCCGGCGACTTCAAGATCGGCGACCGGGTGCGTGTGTCCGGCACCACCAGCTCCTATCAGGGTGAGCACCAGCTGGCCGTCACCGATATCGTCAAGCTGGGCGAGGGTGAGGCCGTGACCCCCAGAGAGGTCACCTCCACCCAGGTCAACGACGGCTCCGTGCTGGGCCAGCTCATCACCCTGAAGGGCTATGTGGTGGGCATCGAGATGGCCAACGGTCTGGTGCAGACCATTCTGGTCCGTGACAGCGCCGGTGTGGTGTCCCGTGTGTTCATCGACGGTTACATCTGCCCCAACGATGAGGTAAAGAACCTGGAGCAGGGCTGCGAGATCTCCGCCACGGGTCTGGCCTCCTACGACAACACCTTCGTGCTGGCTGACGGCACCGCTATGGCGCCCCGTATCCGCATCAGCAACCGTGCCGACATCATCTGCACCGCCCACACCCACCAGTTCGGTGAGTGGGAGGTCACCACTCCCGCCACCTGCACCGAGGACGGCGTGGAGACCCGCACCTGCCTCTGCGGCGAGACGGAGACCCGTGTGCTCCCCGCCACCGGTCATACGGATGCGGACAAGGACGGCAAGTGTGATACCTGCGGCGCTGAGCTGAATCCCGTGGATCCCGGCAAGCCCGATCAGCCCGGTAAACCCGACCAGCCCACCGATCCCACCAAGCCCGCCACCGGCGACGAGAGCCGTCTGGTGCTGTGGGTCTCCCTGATGGGGATCACGGCCATGGCCGGTGCGGCCCTGCTGGTTGGCAAGAAGCGCCGTGGATAAGGGAAAACCTTCCGACGCATGACCACCTGCCGCAAGGCATAACCGCATAAGCGAAAAGGCGGGACCCGTAAGGGTCCCGCCTTTTATCTGCCACCTGCGGGCCGTGATGCGCCGCTTGCAGGCTGTGATCCGCCCTTGTTAGAATCAGCAGAGGGTCTCTCCCGTGGGAAAGGCCCTCTCCTGCCCCGCTCCATTGTCTTGCGCCGAGAGGGACGCCCGCAGCATACAGGAGAGCGCATAAGGGAAGGGACACGGGGTGCTTCCGTGTCCCTTCCCTTATGGCATTTTCTGCGCCCGTCAGTCCTTATGGCACTGGCCGTGCATGGCGCAGTGGGCGCATCCGGCCCCGCAGGAGGACTTCCCCTGCTTCTTCTGCCGGATCAGGCTCCGGACGATCAACGCTACGATGACGATCAGTCCCATACAAATCAAAATGGTGCCTACATTCTCGTTGATCCATTGCAGCATGGAAACTCACTCCTTTTCAAGAATACTTGGAAAATGTTGGAACACCGGCCCGATAGGGCGGCGTGGGTCCCGTCTCCCGAAGGAGACGGAACCGCTGGCCTTGCGTACCGATGTGAAAAGATGGATCGGCTGCTTACACCTTGGCGCTGAGCTTGGTGGCCTCCTTGTAGGGGCGGACCAGCATATATACGATCAGGGCCAGCGCAGCCAGAGCAGCGATCAGGCCGATGATGTTCAGGCTGCCGGTGAAGGCGTTGCCGAACTGGTTGATCATCAGGCCGACGAGATAGGCGAAGCCGCACTGATAGCCGATGGCGAACCAAGTCCACTTGTGGTTGTTCATCTCACGCTTGATGGCGCCGATGGCAGCGAAGCAGGGAGCGCACAGGAGGTTAAATACCAGGAAGCTGTAACCGGTGATGCCGGTGAAGGCCTGAGCGATGTTCTGGTACACGGTGCCGTCGCCGCCGCCATACAGGATACCCAGCGTACCCACGATGTTCTCCTTAGCCACCAGACCGGTGATGGAGGCCACGGTCGCCTGCCAGTTGCCCCAGCCCAGAGGCTTGAAGATCCAGCAGATAGCGCCGCCGATGGCAGCCAGAATGGAGGAGTCGATCTCGGACTCATCCAGCATACGGAAGGTGCCGTCCACCCAGCCGAAGTAGGTGGTGAACCACACGAAAATGGGGGACAGCAGGATGATGGTACCGGCCTTCTTGATGAAGGACCAGCCACGCTCCCACATGGAGCGCAGGACGTTGCCCAGAGTGGGCCAGTGGTAGGCGGGCAGCTCCATGACGAAGGGAGCGGGGTCGCCGGCGAACATCTTGGTCTTCTTCAGCATGATGCCGGAGACGATGATGGCGGCGATGCCCAGGAAATAGGCGCTGGGTGCCACCCACCAGGTCCCGCCGAAGAGGGCGGCGGCGATGAGGGCGATGATGGGCATCTTGGCGCTGCAGGGAATGAAGGTGGTGATCATGGCCGTCATTCGGCGGTCCCGTTCGTTTTCAATGGTACGGGAGGCCATAACCCCGGGCACACCGCAGCCGGTGCCGATGAGGATGGGGATGAAGGACTTGCCGGACAGGCCAAAGCGGCGGAAGATCCGGTCCATAATGAAGGCGATTCGGGCCATATAGCCACAGCCTTC
>OJOF01000573.1_pt1 | contig 32404 bp, 25 predicted proteins | sample 1598181 | NCBI WGS metagenome assembly OJOF01 (sample SAMN01915226, study PRJEB22387) | human gut metagenome | isolation source: stool | host: Homo sapiens | place: USA
GGAACATCTGAAAAGGAAGGAAGCCCTGCGGCTTTGCCGCAGGGCTTCCTTCCTTGTTTATTTTTCCCTCACCGGGACAAACTACCTCAAATACGAAACACGAGGTGAAGTCTATGCAGACCAAACGAGCGGGCCGCCAGACGGTGCAGCTCTCCCATCCTCCCAGCGTGGTGTCCTTCGCCAACATCGGCGGCCGCATGGAGGGGCAAGGCCCACTCTCCGACTATTTCGACGAGCTATCCCCCGATGCCTTCTTTGGGAAAAAGACATGGGAACAGGGAGAATCCGCCATGCAGGAGCGGGTCCTGCGCCGGGCGCTGGAAAAGGGTGGCCTCACCGCCGGTGAACTGGACTACGTGCTGGCTGGGGACCTGCTGAACCAGTGCATCGGCACCTCCTTCGGCCTGCGGAGCTTCCATATCCCCTTCTACGGGCTGTACGGCGCCTGCTCCACCATGGGAGAGAGCCTGTCTCTGGCGGCGCTGCTCATTGACGGGGGCTTCGCCCGGCTGGCCGCCGCCATGACCTCCTCCCACTACTGCACCGCCGAGCGCCAGTACCGGATGCCGGTCCCCTACGGCAGCCAGCGCACCCCTACCGCCCAGTGGACGGCCACCGCCTCCGGCTGCTGTATTCTGGGGGCTCAGGGGGACGGCCCCTATATCACCCACGTCACCTGCGGCCGCATCGTGGACTGGGGCATCACCGATGCCAACAACATGGGGGCCGCCATGGCCCCCGCCGCCTACGACACCCTGCGGGCGCACTTCACTGCTACCGCCACCGGCCCGGAGGATTATGACCTCATCGTCACCGGCGATCTGGGGTTGCTGGGCCATCAGATCGTCACTGACCTCTTCCGGCAGGACGGCGTGGACATGACGAAAAACTACACCGACTGCGGGCTGCTGCTGTACCATCTGGAGAAGCAGGATATGCACGCCGGAGGCTCCGGCTGCGGATGCTCCGCCGCCGTGTTCAACGGCTACCTGCTCCGGGGCCTGCGGGAGGGACGCTGGAAGCATCTGCTCTTCGCCCCCACCGGAGCGCTGCTGAGCCCCACCTCCTCCTTTCAGGGGGAGTCCATCCCCGGCATCTGTCATGCGGTGGCACTTTCCGCCGCAAAGGAAGGAGTGTAAGCCTTGGATTACCTGAACGCATTTCTCTGCGGCGGCGTCCTCTGTGCCATCGGCCAGTTTCTCATCGACCGCACCCAACTGACCCCTGCCCGCATCCTCACCGGCTATGTGGTGGCCGGGGTACTTTTGCAGGCGGTGGGCGTCTACCAGTATCTGGTGGACTGGGGCGGCGCCGGCGCCACCGTCCCCCTCACCGGCTTCGGATACAGTCTCGCCAAGGGCGTGGCTAAGGCCGTGGCGGAAAAGGGACCGCTGGGCATCCTCACCGGCGGCCTCACCGCTACCTCCGGCGGCATCGCCGCAGCGGTGGTCTTTGCCGTGCTGGCAGCCATTTTCTTCAAGCCCAAGGAAAAACGTTGACAAATACCCACAGGGGGTATATAATGCCACCATGAAATTATACCCCAGGGAGGTATTTGCATGGACTGCTGCTGCCATAAGACAAAGCACCGCTCCGACGAGGAGCAAAAGAAACTCACCCATCGCCTCAACCGCATCGAGGGACAGGTCCGTGGCCTGCGGGAGATGCTGCAAAAGGACGCCTACTGCCCGGATATCCTAGTCCAGGTCTCCGCCGTCAGCGCCGCCCTCAACAGCTTCAGCAAGGAGCTGCTGGCCACCCACATCCGTACCTGCGTGGCCGATGGCATCCGTCAGGGGGATGACGCCGTCATTGACGAGCTGGTCACTACCCTGCAAAAGCTCATGAAGTAAGGGGGTGCCGATGATGACCGAACAATTTGCCGTGACCGGCATGACCTGCGCCGCCTGCTCGGCTCACGTGGAAAAGGCGGTCTCCAGGCTCAGCGGCGTGCAGAGCGCCCCGGTGAACCTGATGCTGGGCAGTATGACCGTCACCTACGACGAGAAGGCGGTCACCGAAAGTGACATCATCGCCGCCGTAAAGGCGGCGGGCTACGGAGCCTCTCCCGCCTCTCAGACGGATCAGGGCCAGCTGCGCCGGGATCAGGACGCCGCCCTCCGCCGCCGGAAGAAGCACCTCATCTGGTCGGTGGTATTTCTGGTGCCGCTGTTCTACCTGAGCATGGGCCACATGATGGGCCTGCCCTTGCCGCAGGTGCTGCATATGCACCCTCTGCTGCTGGCCTGTCTGCAGCTGGCGCTGGTGATCCCCATTCTCATTCTCAACCGCAATTATTTTACCGTAGGTTTCTCCCGTCTGGTGAAGCTTAGCCCCAATATGGACTCGCTGGTGGCCGTCGGCGCTGTGGCGGGCCTTGTATACAGCCTCATTGAAATGGGCCTGCTGGCCGCCGGACAGGTATCCGGTATGCCGGACCTGTACTTCGAGTCCGCCGGCATGATCCTGACGCTGGTGACGGTGGGCAAGTATCTGGAGGAGCGCTCCCGCGGCAAGACCACCGGTGCCATCTCCGCTCTGCTGGCTCTGGCCCCGGAGAGTGCCGTGGTGCGCCGTCAGGGACAGGAGCTCACCATCCCCACGGAGGAGATCGTGGCCGGTGACACCGTCATCGTCCGTCAGGGCGGCCGCATCCCCGTGGACGGTGTCATCACCGACGGCCACGCCGCCGTAGACGAGTCCGCCATCACCGGTGAGAGCCTGCCGGTGGAGAAGGTCCCCGGCGACGCCGTCACCTCTGCCACTGTCACCAGCTCCGGTTATCTGGAGCTGCGGGCCACCCGTGTGGGCGGAGACACCACCCTCTCCCAGATCATCCGGCTCATGGAGGAGGCCGCCTCCTCTAAGGCCCCCATCTCCCGGCTGGCAGACCGCATCAGCGGCATCTTCGTGCCGACGGTCATGGCCATCTCCCTGACGGCTGCCCTGCTGTGGGCCTTCGTGGGGGGCATGGACGTCCGCTTCTGCCTCTCCATCGCCATCGCCGTGCTGGTAATCTCCTGCCCCTGCGCTTTAGGTCTGGCCACCCCCGTGGCCATCATGGTAGGTACGGGACAGGCCGCCCAGCAGGGCATCCTCATCAAGTCCGCCGAAAGTCTGGAGCTGCTGCACAAGGTGCAGACGGTGGTGCTGGATAAAACCGGCACCGTCACCATGGGCCAACCCCGTGTCACGGATATCCTCTGTACCCCCGGCGTCACGGAGGAGGAGCTCCTCTGCGTGGCCGCCTCGGCGGAGAAGCCCTCGGAGCACCCGCTGGCCCACGCCATCGTGGAGGAGTCTCAAGCCCGCCACATCCCCCTCTGCCCCGTGTCCGGCTTCCGCTCCGTCCCCGGCGGTGGGATCCAGGCCACCCTCTCCGGCGAAGCGGTGCTGGCCGGCAATGCCGGTTATCTGGCGCAGAACGGTGTCTCACTGGCGGCCATGGAGGCCGACGCTCACCGGCTGGCCGAGGACGGCAAAACGCCCCTGTTCTTCGCCGAGAGCGGCCGTCTGCTGGGTTGCGTGGCCGTGGCAGATGTGGTGAAGCCCGACAGTGCCAAGGCCATTGCTGCTCTGCGGCGCATGGGCCGCAGAGTGGTGCTGCTGACCGGCGACAACCAGCGCACCGCCAACGCCATCGCCCGTCAGATCGGCGTGGATCAGGTCATCGCACAGGTGTTGCCGCAGGATAAGGCCAAGTGCGTGGCCCAGCTCCAGCAGCAGGGTCAGCGGGTGGCCATGGTGGGCGACGGCATCAACGATGCCCCGGCGCTGGCGCAGGCCGATGTGGGCCTTGCCATCGGCGCCGGTACGGACATCGCCATCGAGTCGGCGGATGTGGTACTGATGAAGAGCAGCCTGCTGGACATCCCCGCCGCCATGGACCTCTCCCGTGCCGTGCTGCGGAACATTAAGCAGAACCTGTTCTGGGCCTTCTTCTATAACTCCATCGGCATCCCCGTGGCCGCCGGTGTCCTGTATCCGGCCCTGCACCTGACCCTGAATCCCATGCTGGCCGCCGCCGCCATGAGCCTCAGCTCCGTGTGCGTGGTGTCCAATGCCCTGCGTCTGCGGGGCTGGAAGCCCCCGGTCTTTCCCGATCAGCCTGTACCCACCGCTCCCCTGCCGGAGAGCGCCGTGTTCCAGTCTCAAGGAAAGGAGGAGAATACCGTGAACAAGACCATCCATATTGACGGCATGATGTGCGCCCACTGCACCGGCCGTGTGGAAAAGGCCCTCAATGACCTGCCCGGCGTAGAGGCCACCGTGGATCTGGGCTCCAAGTCCGCCGCCGTCACCTGCACCCCCGACGTGTCCGATGACACCCTGCGTCAGGCCGTGGAGGACGCCGGCTACCACGTCACCGGCATCCGGTAATTGCCGCCTCCCACCACGGGGCTTTCCTCCCGGGAGGACGCCCCATCCCATGGCATTTTCCCATGAAAAGAGCATCCTGTGAAGGTAATAACCTTCACAGGATGCTCTTTTTAATTCTGTTATCCGTTGTTCTGCTGAACCACATAGGAGAAGTAGTACCCGCCGATGCCGTCCGTCAGCAGCCCCGTGTAGGCGCTGCTGAGCCGACTGCTCTGGCCGGTAAAATACAAGGGGCATACATACCCCGTCTCCAGCAGCAGACGCTCGGCATCCTCCAAATAGGCGTCCCGTACCTCTACCTCGCCGCAGTCCGCCGCCACACCCATCAGCATATCGTAGGCGTGGGAGTAGAAGAACTCCCCCTCCTTGCTGCCGCTGGCCCACTGCCGCAGCAGGCCCATGGCGTCGTTGCGGTCGCTTTTCAGCGTCACCATAGCGATGGTAAACTCGCCGCTGGCCACATCCCGCTGTACCTCCTCGCCGGTAACGCCCTTCAGCGTCACCACAAGGCCCAGCTGATCCCGCCACGTATCCCGCAGCAGCTGGGCGAGCTTGGCGTTGACGTCACTCTCCTCGTACAGCAGCGTCACCTGCCCCAATCCCGCCAGACTGCTGGGGTCCGTCAGACCGGCCTGCCGCATCAGCTCCGCCGCCTTCTCACGGGCAGCCGTCAGCGCCTCTGGGTCGTTGTTAATGAGATCGCCGCTCTCCGTGCGGAAGTCTCCGCCCATGGTGTTCCGTATCCCTCCGGGGATCAGTCCGGTCGCCAGAGTCACCAGACGGCTCTCTGTCAGCGCCGCCAAGGCGTTCCGGTCGATGACCAGCGACATGGCCTGCCGCAGCTCCTGGCTGGCCAGGCTCTGTGCCATCTGGTTCACCAGCAGCGTCATCACCTGAGGATAGCTGTCCGGTGTCCATGTCTCCGGCTCATCCGCCAGCTCCTCTTGGGACAGGCCCAGTACGAAATCCACCTCGTTCTTTTTCAGCAGCTCCGTCCTCATCGCCGCATCCGTCTCGAACCGGAACACCAGCGTGCTCATTTGCAGCCGCCGCTGGTCGTAGTAGCTCTCCGGTACCGTGGCGGTCAGCAGACCGTTCTTCCATTCGCTGATGCGGTAGGCCCCGTTGGTACACAGGGCCGTGGGATCCGCCTGCCAGTCCTTCGGCTGCTCGCTGCGTACCGGCATGGTGGCCGCCGCCGTACACACGGCGCTTAAAAAGTAGGCGCACCGATTGCTGAGGGTCACCACAAAGGTGTTCTCTTCCGGGGCCGACACCTGCAGCTTACTGACATCGCCGCTGCTGCGAACCTGCCGATACCCCGCCACCATCTCCAGCAGCGCCGCATTGGGGGAGGCCGTGGCCGGGTCCGCCAGCCGCTGCCAGGCGTAGACAAAATCCGCCGCCGTCACCTTCTGCCCGTCGGACCACTTCATGTCCCGCAGGGTGAAGGTATAGGTCTGTGTACCGTCGCTGTTGTCGGTGCAGGCATATTTCCGGGCAGCCCCGGCCTCCACCCGGCTGCCGCCCTGCCCGTCGGAGGACAGCTTCATGAGATTCTCATACAGATGGCTCACCACGATGCGCTCAGAGTCCGTGGTGACCATAGCCGGGTCCAGCGTCCCCGGCAGCTCCGGCAGGCATACCCGCAGCGTCTGCGGCTCCCGCCGGGTGCCGCAGCCCGCCAGCGCCGCCGCCATCACCATCGTCAGCAGCAGGCAAACGCCCCGTTTCCAAATATTCATAGCCCCACCTCTTACTTCTCCAGCGGAACCACCGTGCCGTCCTCCTCCAGCTTGGCGGAGACGATCTGGCTGCGGGTGTTGCGGGCGATATCGTCCAGCCGCATCCGGCTGGGGAAATCCGACAGCAGCGTATAGGCCACGCCATGGCGCTTGGCCCGCCCCGTCCGGCCGATGCGGTGTACGTAGTACTCATTCTCCTCCGGCACGTCGAAGTTGAAGACGGCGTCCACATCGTCCACGTCGATGCCCCGGCTGGCCACGTCCGTGGCCACGAACACATGGAGCTTGCCCTCCCGGAACTGGGCCATGACCTCCTCCCGCTTCTTCTGGGGGATATCTCCGTGGATGCACTGGGCGTCCAGCCCACGCATCTGCAAAAACTTCGTCAGCCGCTCCGTGGAGCCCTTGGTGTTGCAGAAGCAGATGACCCGCTCCAGCCCCTGCTTCTTGATGATGGCGGCAATGGCGTCCACCTTGGCGTCGGAGTCCACATCGAGGCGATACTGCAAAATATCGGGCTTATTCTCCTGCGTGGCCTGCACCGTGATCTCCTCCGGATCCCGCTGATAGATCCACGAGATATCCATCACCTCACGGGAGATGGTGGCGGAGAACATCCCCAGATTCTTCCGGTTGGGGATCTTGTCCAATATCCGCCGCACATCGTGGATAAAGCCCATATCCAGCATCCGGTCCGCCTCATCCAGCACCACAGTGGACACCTCGTTCAGCACCACCGTCCGCCGCTTCATGTGGTCGGAGAGCCGCCCCGGCGTGGCCACCACGATCTGGGGCCGCCGCTTCAGGGCGTTGATCTGCTTGCCGATAGGCTGACCTCCGTACAGGCACACCAGCCGCACCCCCTCGTGGCACACCGCCACCTCCCGCATCTCCTCGGTGATCTGCATGGCCAGCTCACGGGTGGGGGCCAGGATCACCGCCTGCACCGTCTCGCTCTCCGGGTCGATGCGCTCGATGATGGGGATGCCGAAGGCCATGGTCTTACCGGTGCCGGTAGGGGCCTTGGCGATCACGTCCTTCCCCGCCAGCATGGGGGGGATGCACCCGGCCTGTACGGGGGTGCTCACTTCATATCCTTTGTTGTGTATGGCACGCATGGTCGCCTCCGACAGCCCGAAGCTCTCGAAGGGTGCGCCCTGTGTAATGTCCATAGTGTTTTCCTCGTTTTCGTATATTTTCAGCCATAATAGATTATACCACCGCTGTCAATAGAGCGGCGCACCCTCCCGCCGGAGAATACGCCGCTCATCATCTCTTACTCCGCCCGTTGGCGCTGCACCTGCTCCACCGCGCGCCGGTACTGCTCCGCCGCCGTCTCGGCGCTCACCCTTTCCGGAGAGCCCATCAGCCGGAAGCTCCCGTCCTCCAGCCTTACGCCGTAGGAGATGCCGCCGAAGAAGTACAGCCGTTCCTCCGAAGCCGTCCCGCCGCCCTCCTCGGCCAGTCCCTCATAGGCCGGGATACCGGTGAAGGAGTAAGCGCCGGTGCAAAGCTCCCCGCCCAGCGCATCCACTTGAAGATACCCTGTCTCCATGCCGCCGGTGGTCAGCCTGCACACATATCCGTTGCACCGGTCGTCGGGGCCGTAAAGGGGCCTGCCTTGGAGGATCGCCGTGGTATCGTCCCATGTGCAGTCCGGCCCGCCCTCCCCGGCGATGCGGCGGATTTCACCCTCTGCGAAGGTCATGGCCTGCTTTTCCGTCACGGATACCTCCGTCTTCTCCGGTTCTCTGCCGCCCCGACCTATCCAGAGCAGCACCAGCGCAAGCCCTGCCAGCAAGGATACCGCAAGCACCGCTATAATCCTTCCCGTTTTCATGATAGAGCCTCCTTTATCGCCCATCCAACCACTGTCTTTCTCCTTACTTTTACCATACCCCCACGGCAAAGTCAATAGATTCGTCCCTCACCTCTTTGTGCGAAGTGCATATTTTCCATTTTACCTCCTCCAAATATTATAAATTATTGACAATTCATTTTCTTTACCATACAATTATCTTACCATATACCGAAAACATATCGTGTGAAAAGGAGGGCCACCGTGAAGCATCGAATCATCTATCTCTTGAGTGCACTGTGCATCCTGCTGACGGGATGCAGTGCCTTACCCGTGAACACCGGCGATGAGATCGCCTATTGGACCGGCGAGGCCCCCTTCCATGCCGCCGTGATCCCGGCAGCGCCCACCTGCACCGACGGCGTATTTTACGCAGACGGTCAGGCCCTGCCCACCGAGACCTTCTCCGGTACCCTGCCGGAGGGACAGCTCACCTTCCTCTGGTGCCAATATGGTGGGCAGATCTTCCTCCAGAACCAGCAGGAGGATTGGTCTGCCGAGCCCATCTCCGGCTCCATGGACGCCGTCCTGTGCCGCCTGCGTGACCCGGAGCAGCTGGATCAGGGCCGGTACGCTCTGGCGTGGCTGGAGAGCGGCCAACTGACGTGGCTGCTGCCCGACCTGCTGACCCCCTACGGCATCTGGCAGCTGGAGGTCTCCCCGGATTTGCAGCAAGCCATCTTCCTGACCAGGCAGGCGGATCGTCAGGGCGCTTTCTACTGCGACGGACAGCAGGTGGTGGATCTGGCCTCCGCCTGCGGCATAGCGGAGGGTGCCTCTCCCATGCTCACCGCCCGCTGGCTGGGAGCGGATATCCTCGTGACAGCCACGGCTGGCGGAAGTCAGGAGTCCCGCCTGACGGATGTCTATGTCTACGACTGCGCCACAGAACTGGCCCGGCCGACCGTGTCCCGTGCCGCCGCCTACATCCCCCAGCGGCAGGAGGACGGCCTGCAATTCTATACCGGTGCCGCCTATGCCACCTACCGGCAGAACGGAACCCTCTGGGTGACAAACCTCCGCACCGGAGAGACCCACGACACCGGCGTCTCCACCGATGCCCCATACCACATCTGCACCGTCGGTGAGGACATCGCCGTGGTACAGGAGCAGTAACCACCATAAAGGACAGGGCAGGGCCGACAAAATGTCGGCCCTGCCCTATCCTTTTCTTATTCTGACAGCGGAACCGCCCTCCTGCGGAGGCTCTCCCTGTCATGCGTTTCCCCTTTACAGTGCCTGTTCAATGGCCGCCAGCAGGTCGTCATACTCCTCGAAGGCCGGATACTGGGGATAGTCCGCTCTGATCTGCTCCGTGGTGCGGAACAGGAAGCCCGCCTTGCTGGCCCGGATCATCTCCAGATCGTTGTAGCTGTCGCCGGAGGCGATGGTATCGTAGCCCATGGACTGGAAGGCCCGGACGGTGGTGAGCTTGGAGTGACTGCACCGCATCCGGAAGCCGGAGATCATACCGTCCTCCCCCACCTCCAGCGTGTTGCACAGCAGGGTGGGCCAGTTGAGCTTCTCCATCAGCGGCAGGCCGAACTGCTCGAAGGTGTCGCTGAGGATCACCACCTGCGCCTTAGTCCGCAGCCGGTCCAGAAACGCTCTGGCCCCCGGCAGCGGGTCAATGCGGCGGATGGTGTTCTGAATGTCCCTCAGCCCCAGTCCATGCTGGCGCAGAATGTCAATGCGCCAGCGCATCAGCTTGTCATAGTCCGGCTCGTCACGGGTGGTGCGCCGCAGCTCCGGGATACCGCTCTCCTCTGCGAAGGCGATCCAGATCTCCGGCACCAGCACCCCCTCCATATCCAAACAAACGATGTTCATAGTCCGCTCCTTTCAGCTCCTCATGACCTCTGCCAGCACATAGTCCAGCATCTGCTCCTTGTCGATGACGTCCCGATGGCGCACCGTCCGGCCCTGCAAACCGGCGAGATTCCCCGGCACCTCTGTGCCGGTGAGCCGGTGCAGCCGCTCCATCATGGCGAACTCGTCGCCGTCGCAGCCGCCCTCCAGCGCCCCCAGTACCGCCGCCGGGAACTTGTAGGGTGATGCCGTGGAGAGCACCACCACCGGAGCCCCGTCCTCCAGCCGCACCTGCTCTGCCGCCGACCACGCCACCGCCGTGTGGGGGTCGCAGAGATAGTGCTGCTCCTGCCACAGCCGACGGATGACCTCCGCCGCCCCGGCATCGTCGCAGCAGGCACAGTCGAACTCCGCCTGCAAGCGCTCCAACAGCCGGGGCGACACCTGATAGTGTCCCTCCCGGCTCAGCTGCTCCATCAGCCCCGCCACATAGCCGCAGTCCCCCTCCGACAGCAGGTACAGCAGCCGCTCCAGATTGCTGGACACCAGAATGTCCATGGAGGGCGACGTGGTCTTATAGAAGGGTCGCCGCCGGTCGTATACACCGGTGGAGATGAACTCCGTCAGCACATCGTTGGCGTTGCTGGCGCACACCAGCCGCCCCACCGGCAGCCCCATGCGTTTGGCGAAGTACCCTGCCAGAATATCTCCGAAGTTGCCGGTAGGCACCACGAAGTGGGCCTTCTCCCCCACCCGGATGCGCCCCGCCTGCACCAGATCGGCATAGGCCCGGAAGTAGTATACCACCTGCGGGGCCAGCCGCCCGATATTGATAGAGTTGGCGGAGGACAGCACCGCACCGTGAAGGTCTTTCCCTTTACAGTCCGCAAAGACATTCTTCACGCCGGTCTGGGCATCATCGAAGTTCCCCCGGATGGCGCACACCCGGACGTTGCCGCCCTCCTGCGTCACCATCTGGGCCTCCTGCACCGGCGACACGCCTCCGGCGGGATAGAACACCATGATCCGGGTGCCGGGTACGTCGTGAAAGCCCTCCAGCGCCGCCTTACCGGTATCGCCGGAGGTGGCGGTAAGGATCACCACATCCCCGGCCCCCTCCTGCTTGGCGGCGGCGCTCACCAGCCGGGGCAGCACCGACAGGGCTACGTCCTTGAAGGCGCTGGTGGGCCCGTGGTACAGCTCCAGCACATACCGCTCCCCCACCGGCACCAGCGGCGTCAGGTCATCGCTGGCGAATTTTCCGGCATAGCTGGCCCGCACCAGTCCGTTCATATCCTGAAAGTCCGGCAGCAGTACACCCAGAATGTCCGCCACCATGGACATGGTATCCTTCTGCAAGGTCCCCTGCCAGTCAAAATCCAGCTTCCCCGGATCGCAGACATACAGTCCTCCGTCCGGTGCGATGCCCTCTAAAACGGCTCTGGCCGGGACCGCCGTCAGCTTTTCATCCCTCGTGCTGTGGTAGATCATAAAAACGCTCCTTTTGCCACTTGCTTTTTCTGAAACAGTATGATACACTGTCTCCAGCAAAAAAGCAAGTGTTTTTATTCCGGGGACATAAATTCTCTGTCCGCTGCGGAACAAACGGCACTGCATCCATGAAAGAAAGGCGATCCTCCTATGTTAAAGGTATTGAAATTCGGCGGCTCCTCTATGGCCGACGCCCATCAGTTTGCCAAGGTGAAGGCCATTGTGGACTCTGACCCCAGCCGCCGTGTGGTGGTGGTCAGCGCCGCCGGAAAGCGCAGTCGGGACGACCACAAACTGACGGACCTGCTGTATCTGTGCTACGCCCACCTGCAATACGGCGTCAGCTGCGACGCCGTGTTCGACATGATCCGCAGCCGCTACCTCTCTATCCGTGACGAGCTGCACCTGTCCACACCGCTGGAGGCGGAGTTCGCCGCCCTGCGGGAGAAGATGGACCGTGGCATCAGTCAGGACGAGCTGGTGAGCCGGGGCGAATACTTCGCCGCTCGCCTCATGGCGGACTATCTGGGCTACGATTTTCTGGACAGCATCTGCTGGCTCCGCTTCCGGCTGGACGGTACCGTGGATCAGCCCGCCAGCTACGAGGCCCTGCGCCGCACCGCCTCCGGCCGCCGGGTGGTGATCCCCGGCTTCTACGGGGCCATGCCCGACGGCAGCGTCAAGACCTTCACCCGCGGCGGCAGCGACATCACCGGCGCTCTGGCGGCGGCGGCGCTGGACGCCGACGTCTACGAGAACTGGACCGACGTCTCCGGCTTCCTCATGGCCGACCCCAAGATCGTGCAGGACCCCCGCCCCATCGAGCGCATCACCTACGCCGAGCTGCGGGAGCTCAGCTATATCGGAGCGCAGGTGCTCCACGAAGGGACCGTCTCCCCGGTGCGTGAGAAGAACATCCCCCTGAACATCCGCAATACCAACCAGCCCGACCACCCCGGCACCATGATCCGGGAGCGCTTCGACGAGCCGGAGCTGGCAGACGAGAACCTCATCACCGGCATCGCCGGCCGCAAGGATTTCTCCGTCATCACCATCACCAAAAATGGGATGTCCTCACAGGCCGGTGTCCTGCGGCAGATCCTGGAGGTGCTGGAGCGCTACGGCATCAACGTGGACTACCTGCCCTCCGGCATCGACACGGTATCGCTGGTGGTGTCGGCCCAGAAGGTGACCCCGTGCCTGTATCCCATGCTGGGTGATCTGCAAAAGGAGTTGAAGCCCGACAGCATCCATGTGACGGACAACATGGCCATCGTGGCCGCCGTGGGCCGGAAAATGGCCTATAAGCCCGGCACCTCCGGCCGCATCTTCGCCAAGCTGGGTGAAAACGGCATCAACATCCGCATGATCACCCAAGGACCGGAGGAACTGAATATCATCGTTGGCGTGGACGGCGGCGACTTTGAGCGTGCCATCCGTGTCCTGTACGACAGCTTTGTAAAATAAGGAGGAAGCAAACTATGAACGTTGCCATTCTGGGGGCCACCGGTGCGGTGGGCCGTGAAATGATGAAAATACTGGCCGAGCGCAGCTTTCCCGTGGAGGAGCTGCGGCTGCTGGCCTCCCCCCGCTCCGCCGGGCAGAAGCTGCTCTGGCAGGGCCGGGAGCTGACGGTGCAGCCCGCTGAGGACAGTGCCTTCGAGGGTATGGACATCGTTCTTGGCGCTGCGGAGAACGACATCGCCAAGCGCTTCGCCCCGGCCATCGTTAAGGCGGGTGCCGTGTTCGTGGATAACTCCAGCGCCTTCCGCATGGACCCCAATGTGCCGCTGGTGATCCCGGAGATCAACCCGGAGGACGTCCGCCGCCACAAGGGCATCATCGCCAACCCCAACTGCACCACCATCGTCTCGTTGGTGGCCATCAATGCCCTGAACCAGGACAGCCCCATCCAGAGCATCATCGCCTCCTCCTATCAGGCGGTGTCCGGTGCCGGAGCCGGCGGTCCCCGTGAGCTTATGGAGGAGGTGGAGCTGCTGCGGGAGGGCAAGCCCGTCCACCCGCAGGTGTTCCAGTACCAGATCGCCTACAACGTCATCCCCCAGATCGGCGGTGAGGCCTATGAGGGCTACACCTCTGAGGAGATGAAGATGCAGAACGAGGGCCGCAAGATCATGCATCTGCCGGACCTGCAAGTCAGCTGCACCTGCGTCCGGGTACCTGTGGTGCGGAGCCACAGCGTCTCGCTGGTGGTCCGTACCCGTGAGAAAATCTCCGTCCAGCGGGCCAGAGAGCTCATCGCCGCCGCCCCCGGCTGCCGTCTGGTGGACGATCTGTCCAGCCGCCGGTACCCCATGCCGCTGGACACCAGCGATCAGGACACCGTGTTCGTGGGCCGCATCCGGGAGGATCTGACCTGCGATAACGGCCTGAACATCTGGTGCTGCGGCGATCAGGTCCGCAAGGGTGCCGCCACCAACGCCGTGCAGATCGCCCAGCTGCTGCTCCCCTGATAACAGAATACATAAAGCGCCCCTGCTTCACAGTGAAGCAGGGGCGCTTTTCGCACATTTTCCCTTATTCGATGGATTTCAGAGACTCCGCCATGCTGATGCGCCGCAGCTTGAAGTACATCACCACGTTCACGATGGCGGCAAACACCGCCGTCAGCAGCATGGAGAACATCACGCTCTGCCATGCGATCCGCACGTCGAAGGCGATGGTGTCAATGCGGATCTGGCTCATCACATAGGCGTGGAGCCACTTGCCCAGCGGCAGACCCACCAGCATCCCCAAAAACGTCAGGGTGTTGTTCTCCCGGAACACATAGGCCGATGTCTCTCCGGGATAGAAGCCAAGCACCTTGATGGTGGCGATCTCCCGGATGCGCTCGTTGATATTGATGTTGGTGAGGTTATACAGCACGATAAAGGCCAGTGCCCCGGCGCACACCGTCACCATCCACACGATGTAATCCAGCACCGACATCATGGTTCCCACCCGCTGGCGGGTATCCAGATTCACCGATACCGCCGAGACGTTCTCCAGATCCAAAATCCGGGCCGAGGCGGCGTGGACACCTGCGTCGGAGTTGTCCGTCACCCGGATGAAGGCGGTTTTCACCGGCGGCACGCTGCCCCACTGATCCCGGCAGGTGTCCGCTGACACGATGGCGTAGTTGGACACGTAGTTGTCAAAGATGCCGCTGACCGTCACCGTCAGGGTGTTCATGTCGCTATCCCGCAGGGTCACGGTGTCCCCCACGGACACGCCCAGCGCCTCCGCCAGAGCGTCGTTGAGCAGCGTCTCCCCCGTTCCGGGCATGGACAGCTTCTCGCCGCCCCGGTGGAGGTCCATCATGCCCTCCAGACTGCTCTGAGGCACCAGCAGATTCACCGTCTTGGCCCCGCCGCCTGCCTCCACCGTCACGGAGCCGTCGTGGAGGAACACCACCGCCGACACATCGGCGGCCTGCCGGGAAAACGCCTGCTGCGTCTGCGCATCCATCTCCTCTGTGAAGGACACCGCCGCATCGTACAGGGTAATTTCCTCGAACTGATAGTCCACCACATTGGCGATGGAGTCCTTGATGCCGAAGCCCGTCAGCAGCAGCGCCGTGCAGCCTCCGATGCCCAGCACCATCATGAAGAACCGCTGCTTGTACCGCAGCACGTTCCGCAGGGATACCTTGGTCAAAAAGCCCAGCCGCTTCCATAGGAAGGTGATGCGCTCCAGCAGCACCCGCTTGCCCTCCTTGGGGGCCTTGGGCCGGATCAGTTCCGCCGGCACCTCTCGCAAGAAGCCACGGCACACCAGATAGGTGGCCCCCAGAGCGCACAGCAGATAGGTGGCTACGGAGATGGCCGCCAGCTTCCCATCCAGCACAAATTCAATGGGGATCCCGAAGCCGTACATGATGTTATAGGCGTGCCAGAGGATCTTGGGAAAGATGTAGGAGCCTCCCACAAAGCCGATGGCGCACCCCAGCAGCGAAGCGCTGCCGGAGTAAAAGAAGTACTTGAACAGGATGGCCCCCCGGCCATAGCCCATGGCCATCAGTACGCCCAGTTGGGTGCGCTGCTCCTCCACCATGCGGGTCATGGTGGTGATGCACACCAGCGCCGCCAGCAGGAAGAAGAACAGCGGGAACACACGGGAAACTCCCGCCACAATGTTGGTGTCGCTCTCGAAGCATACATAGCCCACGTTGGTGTCCCGGCCCAGCACATAGGTGTCCGGCTCTTTCAGATCCTCCAGCTTCTGCCGGGCATCGTCCAGTTCCCCCTCATGGTCGGACAATTCCCTTTCGCCGTCCTCCAGCTCCTGCCGGGCGCTCTCCAGCTTGGGACCTGTCTCCTCCAGCTGGGCCTTGGCCGCCGCCAGCTGCCGGGCCGACTCCTCCAGCTTCTCCCGCGCCTGTGTCAGCTGCCGCTCCGTGTCATCCAGCGCCGCACCCGCCGCATCCAGCTGGGCCTTGCTCTGGGCCAGCTGCGCCGCCGTTGCCTCCAGCTGCGCCTGATTCTGAGAAAGCTGCGCCGCTGTGGCGTCCAGCTGCTCCTTCATGGCCGCCAGCTTGGCCTGCAGGACCGGCAGCTCCGGGCTATCCTCCGGCAGGGCCGCCGCCTGTTGCTCCAGCAGCTGATACTGCGCCAGCGCCTCCTGATACTGCGCCTGTGCCGCCTGATACTGCCGCTGGCCCTCCTCATAGCCGGCCTGCCCCTGATTGTATTGGCTCACGCCGTTTTCATAGTCCTTCCGGGCCGTCTCATAGGCCGCCCGGCCACTGTCGTATTCTGCCAGCCCATCCCGGTACTGGCCGGCGCCCTCTATATAGGATGCATGTCCGTCCTTGTACTGGGCAAGGCCGTCGTAGTATTCCGTCCAGCCCGTTTCCAGCTGCTTCCGGGCGTCGTCCAGCTGCTGCTGGGCATCCGCCAGCTTTTCCTGCGCCTCACTGCGGAGAGAGTCGTACCGCAGCTGCGCCCGCTGGGCTGCCAGATCCTTCAGGGGCTGCTCCATGGCCTCCACGACATCGTCATAGGCCGCCGTATAGATGCGGCCATCTGCCCCGGTGAGGGTCACGTCGATCTCCGTGTAGTAGTCCATCGCAAAGCCCTCCGGCAGTAGATAGACAAACGCCGCCACGGTGCCGTTTCCCAGCGCCGTGCCGCCCCGCTCATAGTTGACGTACATAGGACTGGCAGCCACGCCCACCACCGTATATTCCCGGCTGGCGAAGGTATCCATCGTATCGGCGGAGTTGTTGTCCGACAGCCGGATGACGCTGCCCAGTGCGCTCTCATCGTAGCGCCATGCGTCCACCACGCACTCGTCAGCCTTCTCCGGCAGCCGTCCCGCCTGTAAGCTCAGGCGGTTCACCTGCTGCGTCAGGGAGTGGGCCTTCAGCACCATGTCGGAGCCATCCTCCCCCACGCACAGCACGTCGGCAGAACGGGCGCCCTCGGCGGCGGATACGCCATCCAGCTTCCGGAAGGCATCCACATCCTCCTCCGTCCAGCCCAGAGTGGAGAGGATCCGGTCATCGAACATGGCCAGATCCTTCAAATAGTGATTGGCGGTGGAGATCATAGCGGTGCGGGTCACCCGCAGTCCGGCAAAAAAGCCCACACCCAGCGCAATAATGGCCAGAATGGCCAGATACCGGCCCAAGCTGGTTTTGATCTCCCGAAAAGCAGTTTTCAGCAGCATATCCTCACCACTCGATCTCTTCCACAGGGGTGACGTGTTCGTTCTTCCGCACGGACTGGATGGTGCCGCTCTTGATGGAGATGACCCGATCCGCCATGGCCGTCAGAGCGGAGTTGTGGGTGATGATGACCACCGTCATTCCCGTCCGGCGGCAGGTATCCTGCAGCAGCTTCAGAATGTTCTTGCCGGTAACATAGTCCAGCGCACCGGTTGGCTCGTCGCACAGCAGCAGCTTGGGGTTCTTGGCCAGCGCCCGTGCAATGGCCACCCGCTGCTGCTCGCCGCCGGAGAGCTGGGCCGGGAAGTTCTTCATCCGCTCCCCCAGTCCCACCTCCCGCAGCACCTCTGCCGCATCCAGCGGATGGGGGCAGAGCTGGGCGGCGATCTCCACGTTCTCCAGCGCCGTGAGGTTCTGAATGAGGTTATAAAACTGGAACACAAAGCCCACGTCGCGGCGTCGGTACTCCGTCAGCTGCCGCCGGTCGTAGCGGGAGATATCCCGGCCATCCAGCTTCACCGTGCCGCCGGTGAGGGTATCCATCCCCCCCAAAATATTCAGCAGCGTGGTCTTTCCGGCACCGGAGGCCCCTACAATGACGCAGATCTCCCCCTTCTCCACCTGAAAGGTGGCGTCCCGCAGCGCCGGGATCTCCACCGCTCCGGTGTGGTAGATCTTGCTGACCTTTTCAAATTCTACAAAAGCCATTGTGACCTCCTCGCTTCTCCAGAATGTTTCTTTTATTATACAATTCCGATTCCGGATTATCAATGGACAATCTCTGAACTTTTAGAGAAAATACGCAAAAATTGGACACCTCCCCCATTTTCCTGACAGTCTGTGGACATCGTATGGACCTGCAAGGGAGCCGTTTTCCGTCCGTTTTTCTCCTCTGGACGCCCCGGTTGCTTCCGGGGTACCATCTCCCTTTGGGAACAGACATCTCTTCTTAGGACGCACGGGCAGGATATGTCTATTCTGCATAAAATTCATCTGCATCTATCAACTTATTTTTACATATATGCATCTTTACACTACTTCGCTAAAGTGTTAAAATATATCCATCGTCAGCGGGACAACCAGTCGCTGTGAATAAGCGACCGGGAGCATATGGTCAATCGGAACCGCACACTACGGGAGCGGCTGCCCGGTGCCATGCGATAGACCGTAGAAAGACGAGAGAGACAGCTTTGATCCATGCGGTTTCGTCAGAAATGAGGTTTTGGTATGGAGCGACACCATCGATAACAGATAGAAAGCACAGGCGCCCCAAAAGTGGGTCAGCCTCCGGCGGGGCAGCTTCCATAGCACCCCCGTTGCCCCAAGGGAACCGGTGAAAATCTCGGCGGCGGTTCCTGATAAAGGCCCGCAGAGAGGAAACCTGAGAAAATCCCAATCGGGCGACGGCGAAGGCGGCTGGGATCTGCCGACGGAAACAGCAACGGAAGCCAGCAACAGAAACGGCGCTGCGATGAGGGTTGTCGAAAACCACCCACGGAAATCGGCGGCATAGGCCATCGGCAGAAGGGCCGGTAGAGTTGTGGTAAGGACAGGCGGAAAGCCGCAGAAAACGGTGGCGGGAATCTGCGGCGGGGCTTGCAAGTTCCGGAAAAGTAAGCGATAATAGCGGCAGGGCTTATGCCACTCAACGTAGGGCTTATGCCACTCAGCGTAGGGCTTGTGCTGCCCGGCACAGTGCATTGCAGCCTATCGCAGCTCGATCCGGACCATGCAGGCCAACGTGACCAAACGCAGTGCATCACCATCTAACACAATACAAACACAAAACAAACACAAAACGAACACAATACATCTGTTACAACACATCCGTGTACCATATCAAGGAGGATATTCCCATGAAAAAGTTCAAGCAGCTTCTGGGTCTGGCGCTGGCACTGACCATCAGCGCCTCCCTGCTGGCCGCCTGCGGCCAAAAGGACAACGGCGGAAGCAAGGATTCCGACGAAAAGGTCCTGACCTACGCCGTGGAGGGCGGCTCCGCCGGTGAAGAGATCGCTCTGGAGAAGGGCTGGAAGGTCACCACGCTGGAGGATCAGGCCGCCGCCCTGATGGAGGTGGCCTCCGGCACCTCCGACGCCGCCATCATCGATCTGCTGATGGCCGGGGCCATGATCGGTGAGGGTACCAGCTACCCCGATCTCACCTACACCGACAGGCTCACCGAGGAGGAGTACGGCATCGGCTGCCGCAAGGGCTCCGATCTGGCGCAGTACATCAACTGCGTGCTGGGCGATGCCTATCAGAGCGGAACCATGCAGAAGCTGGCCCAGCAGTACGGCATCACCGAGGAGCTGCTGGTCCCACAACAGGAGAGCACCTTCACCACCGGAGAGGACAGTGACGTCAGCTATATCCAGCAGAAGGGTACGCTGGTGGTGGGCATCACGGAGTTCGCCCCCATGGACTATAAGGATGAAAATGGCCAGTGGATCGGCTTTGACGCAGACCTTGCCAAGCTGGTGGCGGAGCGTCTGGGTGTGGAAATTCAGTTCGTGGTCATCGACTGGGGCCAGAAGCTCAATGAGCTGGACAGCAAGGCCATCGACGTGGTGTGGAACGGCATGACCCTCACCGACGGCGTTATGAGCGCCATGGCCTGCACCAACGCCTACTGCAAGAACGCACAGGTCGTGGTGGTGCGTGGTCAGTAAATAACGGCCAGAATGCCGCTGCGGGGGCTGTCCGCCGCAGCGGCATTTTTTATGGCGGCCCGTGAAAAGGGCGGCCTGTGAAATCTGAGTGTAAGGAGTTCTTCCCATGTTCTGGTCTGTGACACTGTCCCTGCTGGAGGGGCTGCGTGAGGTGGTGAAGCTGTTCGCCCTGACGCTGGTATTCTCTCTGCCGCTGGGGCTGGCGGTGACCTTCGGCTCCATGAGCAAGTGCCGTCCGGTCAGCTGGTTTTTTAACGTTCTGGTGTGGATCGTCCGGGGAACGCCCCTGATGCTGCAGCTGATCCTGATTTTCTACGGCCCCGGCATCTGGCTGGGCCACAACATCTGGGGCAGCCAGCGGATGCTGGCGTGTACCGTGGCCTTCGTGCTGAACTACGCCTGCTACTTCTCCGTCATCTACCGGGGCGGCATTGAGGGCGTGCCTGCCGGGCAGCGGGAGGCGGGAGAGGTACTGGGCCTCACCCGCAGGCAGATCTTCTTTAAGATCACCCTGCTGCAGATGGTGAAGCGCATTGTGCCGCCTATGTCCAATGAGATCATCACGCTGGTGAAGGACACCTCGCTGGCCCGCATCATCTCCATCATGGAGCTGACCAAGGTGGGCGAGAGCTACATCAAGGCGCAGGGCATCACATGGCCCCTGTTTTACACGGGGGTATTCTATCTGGCCTTTGTGGGGCTGCTGACACTGCTGTTCCGGTACATCGAGCGCAGGCTCAGCTATTTTCGGTAAGGAGGGGGTACTATGGCGATCCTGGAGGTGGCGCAGCTGGAGAAAAGCTTCGGCGGTACCAAGGTCCTGCGGGACATCAGCTTTTCGCTGGAGGAGGGACAGGCTCTGTCCATCATCGGCTCCTCCGGCAGCGGAAAGACCACGCTGCTGCGGTGCCTGAACTTTTTGGAAACACCGGACAGCGGCCGCATCGCCGTCCGGGGACGGAATCTGCTGGACGGGAGCCTGTCCCCTCAGGAGCGGCGGCGGAACCGGCTGCACTTCGGGCTGGTGTTTCAGGATTTTAATCTGTTTCCCCAATATACGGCGCTGGAGAATGTAACGCTGGCCCGGCGGCTGCTGGCCAAGTCCGAGAGAACCGGGGAGGCCCCGGAGGCCATCCGCCGGGAGGGCGAAGCCCTGCTGGAGCAGATGGGTCTGGGAGATCGGATGGGACACTATCCCCACCAGCTCTCCGGCGGACAGAAGCAGCGGGTGGCCATTGCCCGTGCGCTGGCCATGAAGCCGGACATTCTGTGCTTCGATGAGCCCACCTCGGCGCTGGACCCGGAGCTTACCGGGGAGGTGCTGAAGGTCATCCGGCAGCTGGCCCGGCAGCGCACCACCATGGTCATCGTCACCCACGAGATGGCCTTTGCCCGTGATGTGGCGGATCAGGTCATCTTCATGGACGGCGGCGTCATCGTGGAGCAGGGGGAGCCACGCATGGTGATGGATCACCCCAAGGAGGAGCGCACCCGGCAGTTTCTGGCCCGGTACGCACAGGGATAAGGCTTTCTACGAAAAAAGAGCGCAGGCATCGCCTACGCTCTTTTTCTGCTATCTTACACGGGGGATCAGCAGCAGCCCCGACGGCAGCGGAGTCTCCTGCTCCAATCCGTTGGCGGCGCAGATGGCCTGCTCATCCGTGCGGTAGCGCTTGGCCAGTTCCCACAGGCTCTCCCCTTTCTTCGGCCGGCACAGCACCAGAGAGGGACGCCGTCCCGGCTCCGGCTCCGTCAGCTCTGCGGCGGTAATGGCGTCCCATGTGCATCGGCGGCTGCGCTCCACCCTCAGCTCCACCGGGACCGTCAGCTCCAGTCCCGTGCCGGATGGGCGCAGGCTGGGAGACAGGCAGGCGGCACGGGCGGTGGTCACATCCCCAGGCACGGGGGCGGCGGCCTCGTCGGTGCGCTCCGCCGTGACCGGTGCGCCGGATTCATCCAGATACAGCAGCCGCAGCCGCAGGGGGGTGCGGAGGGTGGTATGATCCCCCTCCTGCCCTGTGGTGACGGCGCCGCAGTCCGCCGCCGTCACATACAGGAAGGGGCGGCTCTCCAGCTCCTGATGTACCTCCGGCTGTACCGTCTCCGGGGGCCAGGTCTCCGTCAAGGTCAGGCTCTGGCGCTGGAGAGCGGTGTCCCAGCGGGTGCTGTACAGGTCCGTCACCGGGGCAACGGTGACCGTCTCATAGGTCCGCACCAGTAGGCTCAGGGTCAGCTCCACCCCGATGGCGGCTGCGCCGTCGCTGCGGATGAGCCGGGCCGTGCCGCAGGAGCCGGTGACCGTGACCTGCACCTCCTCCGGGACGGTAAGGCCGTCCAGAAGGCAGGAAAAGGGCAGGGTGTCCTCCCATGTGTGGAGGGAGCCGTCCTGCGTGCGGTACAGCAGGCAGATGCGGGCCTCGCCCTTTGCCAGCAGGCGGCTCCCCACCGGCTGGCTGCCGGTGATGCGGGGGCAGATGCGCTGGGCCAGCAGTTCCTCCGGCGGCTCGCCCCAGTCCTGGGGCTGGAGCTCCTGAGTCACGCTGCTCTGCCGCTGCGTCACCGAGGTCAGCAGGGTAAGGGACTGCTCCTGACGGTGCAGGCGCAGGGTAGGCTCCTCCCCTACGCCGGTGCAGATGCGGTGGCGGCGGCAGGTGTAGCCGGTGAGAGTCAGCTCCGGCATGACCCGCAGGTACAGCTTTCGGCCGGTGACGGCTCTGGCCTCCGTCAGCAGCAGGCGGCCTGCCATGCAGACGGTGTCGCAGCCGGTGAGGCGCTTGTCGTCCGCTTGGGTCAGAAACGGCACCGGCAGCGTCAGGCTCCGCAGGCCGGGGCTCTCCTCCGAGGTATAGAGCACCGTGACCAGCACCGATCCGCTGATCTGCCGGCTCGTATATTCCCGCAGGCACAGCTGTCCTACGGCGTCCACGATGCGGGTGACCTCCGGGCAGTACTCCGGGATCGCCGCCTCCAGCGCCTCCTCCTGCGTCAGGGTAACGCTCTCCCCTGCCTCGCAGCAGGACAGCTCCGTATATTGCAGTTCCAGCTCCATGTTTTCGTCCTCCCGTAATTTCTTACTGCACAGGACTACTCTATGAGCCGTTTCCGCCGTTTATTCCCGGATGCCGAAGAGCATCCGCAGAACCCCACGCAGCAGACGGGGCGACTTCCAAACCACGATCTTCACAGCAGCTACCTCCTATCCTTCAGGCAAACGATCCCACAGGCGATCAGCAGGAACGACACCAGAAACATCAGCACGCCCACCGGAAAGATGGCGGCAATGAGGATGCCCAGTCCCAGCCCCAGCGCACAGATGCCCAGAAATCTCCCGCAGCCGTCTCCGTGTCTCATATGACGTCCCTCCCTCTCCGTTTCGCTTCTATGGCAGTATATGCCGGGAGGGGCAGTCGTGACAGCGGCGGCGCACAAAGAGAGAGCGGAAGCGATGCTTCCGCCCTCTCTGAGCGTTCTCTATTTGTGCTGCCAGTCCCGCAGGTCCTTCAGCTCGTCATACAGCCGCACATAGCTGCGGTGGCGGCTGGCGGGGATCTTACCGTCCTTCACCGCCTGCAGCACGGCGCAGCCCTTTTCCTTCACATGGCTGCACCCCACGAACCGGCACTGGCCCAGATAGGGGGCAAACTCCGGGAAGGTCTCCGGCAGGCGGGCCTTCAGCTCCAGATCCAACTCCTCCGTGTCGAAGGAGGAGAAGCCCGGCGTGTCGATGACATAGGTGTCCTCGTCCAGCGGGAACATCTCCACATGGCGGGTGGTATGGCGGCCACGGCCCAGGGCCTTGCTGACCTCCCCCACCGGCAGGCCGAACACCGGCTCCATGGCGTTCAGGATGCTGGACTTGCCCACGCCGGAGTTGCCGGTGAGTGCGTTCAGCTTTCCCTTCATGGCACGGCGCAGCTCCGGCAGGCCCTCCCCGGTGGCGGCACTGACCCGCAGCACCGGTATGGCGGAGGCGGCATAGCTGTCGTATAGCTCCTGCGCCGGGTCCAGATCGCATTTATTCAGGCACAGCAGCACCCGGCAGCCCTTCAGGACGGCGATGGAGGCAATGCGATCGATGAGGTAGGGATCCGTGGTGGGGATGGCCTGTGAGCCGATGATGACCAGCTGGTCGATGTTGGCGGCGGCGGGGCGGGCAAACCGATTCTGCCGGGGCTCGATGGCCTCCACGAAGCCCTCGTCGCCTCCCAGATCACGGACCTGTACCCAGTCCCCCACCAGCGGACTGATGCCCTCCCGGCGGAATTTTCCTCTGGCCCGGCATTGCAGCAGCCCCTCCGGCGTGCGGACGTAGTAGAAGCCGCTGAGAGCCTTTTCAATGCGGCCCCGGCTCAAAAGCTGACCACCTGAGAGGCCACCTCGGTGCCGTTGATATACAGGTACACCGTGATGCTGGTTCCCTTGTCACCGGTGAAGGTATGGCTGACGGAACGGGCGGCGGCGGGGTCCGTGGTATCCACCGTGGTGGAGTAGACGACGGTGGTATCCTGACGGATCTCCACGTTCAGGATGCCCAGCTCCGGATTCAGGTACTCGCCGGGGATATCGAACGTCACCGTCTGCTCCGTGGTCTGAGACGGCTCGGGGCCCTTGCTGACGGTAAAGACGATCTCGGTGCCGGGGGCTACCTCCGTTTTGGGAGCGAGGCTCTGGCGGATGACGCTGCCCTCCGGCACGGTGGCGTCGTACTCATACTGGTGAGCGCCCACGGTGAGACCGGCGTTCTCGGCCTGCAGGGCGGCATCGTCCACGCTGAGACCGGCGTAATTCTGCACGGTGACGGGCTTGGTCTCCGGCCCCTTGCTGACGGTCAGCAGGATGCTGTCGCCCTTCTTGATGCTCTCACCGGCGGCGGGGGTACTGCTGATGACCTTACCGGCGGCATACTCGTCGGAATACACCTCCCGGATCTGGACGTTCAGGTTCAGATTCAGGTTCGTCAGCTCCACCTTGGCGTCCTGCACATCCTTGCCCAGAACGTTCACCATGAGGTTGGTCTCCTCCTTGGCGCAGATCCAGACGGTGATCTTCAGGTTATTCTTGCGGACATGGCCGGACTTGGGGTCCTGCTCGATGATCTGGCCGGGCTGATAGTTGCTGTCGGCCTTGCTGCCGGCCACCTCGATCTGGAACACGCCCTTGATGCCCTCCATCTGCTGGGCCTCCTCCACGGTCTTGCCCAGAACATCGGGAACCTTATAGGACTGGGCGGCGGGGTTATCGTTGATGCCGCTGAACACGAACTTGAACAGCAGGAACACCACCAGCAGAGCCGCAGCAAAGCCACCCACCACGATGGCGATGAGCTTTTTATCCCGCTTTTTCTCCTCCGCCGGGGTGCGCTCCTTGCGGGCGGCCTGAATGGCGGCGGTGGGGATGGCCTGCGTAGGCTCGTGATCCTCCGGTTCCTCCAGATCGGCACGGATATAGCCAAGGTCCACGGAGTTATTCTTGCGGAACTTCTCCAGATCCTCCAGCATGGCATCCGCCGAGGGGTAGCGCTTCTCCAGATTGGCGCACATGGCCTTCATGCAGATCAGCTCCAGCGCCTCCGGGATATCGGGATCGATCTCACGGGGGGCCAGTGGGACGGAGCTCAGGTGCTGGATGGCCACGGACACGGCGGACTCCCCCTCGAAGGGCAGACGTCCGGTAAGCATCTCATAGAGCACCACGCCGGCGGAGTAGATATCGCTGCGGGCGTCGGTGCGGTCACCTCTGGCCTGCTCCGGGGAGATGTAGTGGACGGAGCCCAGCGCCTCCTGCGTCAGGGTCTGGCTGGCGCTGGCCAAACAGGCGATGCCGAAGTCCGTCACCTTGACGCTGCCGTCCCGCAGGACCATGATGTTCTGGGGCTTGATGTCCCGGTGGATGATGCCCCGGCTGTGGGCATGGCTCAGCGCCCGCATGATCTGGGTGATGAAGTGCAGCGCCTCCCGCCAGTCCATCTTGCCACGGCGCTCCATGTACTGCTTCAGGGTGATGCCGTCCACCAGCTCCATGACGATATACTCCGTGTCGCCGCTGCGGGACACGTCGTACACCGACACGATGTTGGCGTGGGACAGCTGGGCCACCGCCAGAGACTCGTCCCGGAAGCGGCGGCGGAAGTCGGCGTTCTCCGCCAGATCGTTTTTCAGGATCTTCACCGCCACCATTCGGTTCAGGCGGTGGCACTTGGCCTTGTAGACGTTGGCCATGCCGCCGCTGCCGATGAGCTCCAATATCTCATAGCGGTTATCCAGCATTTTTCCGATATATTGATCCATAGATGTCATCTCCTTCAGATATTCATAAGCAGCACAGCAGTGACGTTATCCGGCGCTCCCCGCTGACGGGAGAGGGCCAGCAGCCGATCCAGACACGTGTCCAGCGGCTCGCTGTGAATCACCTCGAAGAGAAGCTCCTGATCGGACACGGTGTTTATCAGTCCGTCGGAGCACAGCAGCAGGAAGTCCCCCTGCTGCCATTTCAGCGGGAAGGCATCCGCCGCCACACCGGGTTCCGTCCCCAGCGCCCGTGTGATGAGGTTGCGGCGGGGATGGTGCCGGGCCTCGTCACGGGTCAGGTCGCCCTTTTCCACCATATCCTCCACCACGGAGTGGTCCCGGCTCACCTGCCGGATGCCCTCACGGGTGATGTGGTAGGCCCGGCTGTCGCCCACGTTGCTCACCAGCGCCAGATCGTCCCGGACCACGGCGGAGACCAGAGTCGTCCCCATGCGCTCAAAGCCCGGATGGGCCAGCCCGTACTCCCGGACGGCATCGTTGGAGAGAGCCACGGCGTAGCCCGCCGCCTGCTCCAGCTGTCCGGCGCTCATGCCGGGGCGCAGGCTCCGGCTCAGCTCACGGGTGAAGGTCTCCACCGCTATGGCGCTGGCCATCCGCCCCCCCTGCGTGCCGCCCATGCCGTCGCAGACCACCGCCACGGTGTAGCCGTCCGGCGTCAGCACGGCGCAGGCGTCCTGATTCTCGCTGCGTACCAGACCACGGTCCGTTACGCTCCATGTTCTCATTGCAGGTCTCTCCCTTCCTCCATGGCCTTGCGGCGCAGCTGGCCGCAGGAGGCGTCGATATCGCCGCCAAGGCTCCGCCGCACGGTGGCGGTGACGCCATGGGACTGTAATCTCTTTTGAAATGCCGCTATGCGGCGGCTGGGCTTGAAGGGACTCTCCACCACGTCGTTCAGGGGGATGAGGTTCACGTGGCCCGGCATCCCGGCGATGCGCCGGGCGATGAGGTCCGCCTGCCAGTCGTGGTCGTTGACGCCGTCGATCATGGCGTACTCAAAGGAGATGCGGCGGCCCGTCTTTTGGAAGTAATCGTGGCAGGCGGCGAACAGCTCCTCCACGTCATAGGCCCGGTTCACGGGCATGATGCGGGAGCGGGTCTCGCTGTCCGGGGCGTGGAGGGACACCGAGAGCGTCAGCTGGAGCTGAAGCTCCGCCAGACGCCGGATGCCCGGTATCACGCCGCAGGTGGACAGGCTGATGTGCCGCATCCCGATGTTCAGCCCCTTGGGGTGGTTCACCAGCGTCAGAAACCGCAGCACGGTATCCATGTTGTCCAGAGGCTCTCCAATGCCCATCAGCACGATATTGGAGATCTCCCGGCCGGAATCCAGCTGGGTGAACAGCACCTGATCCAGCATCTCCGAGGGGGTCAGGTCACGGACCTTTCCGGCGATGGTGCTGGCGCAGAAAGCGCAGCCCATGCGGCAGCCCACCTGAGAGGAGATGCACACGGTGTTGCCGTGGTGATACTGCATGAGCACCGTCTCGATGCAGTTGCCGTCCGCCAGCTCCCACAGGTACTTGACGGTGCCGTCCAGACGGGACTCCTGCTTGCGGGCCACGGTGGGGGCGGTGATATGGAACGTCTGCGCCAGCTGCTCCCGCAGCGCACGGGGCAGATCGCTCATCTCTTCAAAGGAGGTGACGCCCCGGTGCAGCCAGGTAAAGACCTGACCGCCCCGGAAGGCGGGCTGTCCCATCTCCCGCAGGGTATGGGTCAGCTCCTCCATCGTCATGGATTTGATGTCAGTCATGCTTTCCTCCGCATTCGGCAGATGTAAAAGCCGTCGGTCCCCAGCCGCTGGGGCCACAGGGTCGCCTCCCCGTCACACAGGCCCACGGGCCCTGGCAAGGTGAAGGTCTCCCGTCGGAACTCCGGGTGGCGGGAGAGGAACACGTGGATGATCTCCTGATTTTCCTCCGGCAGCACCGTGCAGGTGGAGTACACCAGCACGCCACCGGGACACACATAGCGGCAGGCATTTTCCAGAATATCCCCCTGAATGGCCGGAAGCTGGGCCAGATCACGGGGGTTTTTATACCGGATATCCGGCTTTTTGCGAATGATGCCGAGCCCCGAACAGGGGACGTCCGCCACTACCACATCCGCCTGCTCCAGCCATGCGGCGTGCTCCTCCCGTGCGTCGGCCAGTGCCGTGCGGATGCTGGTGATGCCCAGACGCTGGGCGCCGCTGTCGATGAGCTTCAGCTTGTGGGGGTGGACGTCGCAGGAGAGGATCTGGCCCCGATCCCGGCGGTCCATGGCCATGGCAAAGGACTTGCCGCCGGGAGCGGCGCACACGTCCAGCACCCGATCCTCCGGGGCCGGGGCGGCCACGGTGGCCACCAGACGGGCGGCTGCGTCCTGCACGGTGAAGCGGCCCTCCCGGAAGGCGGACAGCTGCTCCAGATCGCCGGTGCCGCTGACGGAAAAGCATCCCGCCAGCCACGGGTGGGGCTCCACCTGTGCGCCGGTCTGGCGCAGCAGCTTCTCCAGCTCCTCCGGGGTACCCTTCAGGGGGTTTGTCTGGATGGTAGTGGGTACTACCTGATTGTTCATACGGAGATACGCCTCCGTCTCCTCCTCGCCGATGAGGGAAAGCAGACGCTCCACCAGCCACCGGGGGTGGCTGTATCGCAGGGAGAGAGTCTGCGCCGGGCTGCCCTTGGGCAGGGGCGGCATATCCTCCCGATTGGCGGCAAATTTCCGCAGGATGGCGTTGACCATACCCGCCGCCTTTTCCCGGCGGTGGCGCTTGGTCATCTCCACGGCCTCGTTGACGGCGGCACGGGGCGGCACCTTATCCAAAAACAGGATCTGGTAGCCCCCCAGACGCAGGATGTTGCGGATGACGGACTCCAGCCGCTCCGGGCGCTGGCTGCACCAGCAGCCGATATAGTAGTCCAGCAGCATCCGGTTCTGGATCACCCCGTAGCACAAGCGGGTGGCCAGCGCCGCATCCCGGCTGTCCAGCTTATTTTTGGCGATGGTGCGCTTCAGGCCGCCGTCGGACCATGCGTTGGCGCTGTCCACCTGCATCAGAACCTCCAGAGCGGTCTCTCTGGCGTCCGGCTTTCTCACGTCGTTCATACCGTCACCTGCACCGGGTGGCCTGCCAGATAGCTGGCCGCCGCCATCCGCTTGCCGTTTTGCGGCTGAAGCTCCAGAATACGGAGCGTCCGGCCGTCGCCGCAGGCGATCTCGATGCCGGTCTTATCGGCCCGGACGATCGTTCCGGGGGCGGCCTTGACGGCGCCGCCCACAGCGGTACGGTACACCTTCACCGTGGCGCCGGACAACTCCGTCACGGCGCAGGGCCAAGGCTGGAGGCCACGGACCTGATCGTGGAGACTGCGGGCGGGGCGGGTGAAGTCCATGGGGGACAGCTCCCGGCTCAGCATGGGGGCGAAGGTCACGGCGCTCTCATCCTGTTTGGTGCGGCCGGCGGTGCCGTCGTTCAGCGCCTGCACCGTCCGGGACAGGGTCTCGGCTCCCAACTCCGCCAGACGGTTCGTCAGGGTCAGAGCGTCCTCGTCGGGATCGATGGGCGTCTCGGCGGCGGAAATGATATCCCCGGCGTCCAGCTCCTTGGCCATATACATGATGGTGACGCCGGTAACGGCGTCGCCGTTCAGGACGGCCCAGTTGATGGGGGCTGCGCCACGGTATTTGGGCAGCAGCGAGGAATGGACGTTGATGGAGCCAAGCTTGGGCGCCGCCAGAATATCCTCCGGCAGGATGCGGCCATAGGCCGCCACCACCGTCAGCTCCGGGGCCAGAGTACGGATCAGCTCCAGCGCCGTACCGTCCCGCAGCTTGGTGGGCTGATACACCGTCAGGCCCTGTGAAAGAGCGTACTCCTTCACCGGGGAGAAGGCCAGCTTGTGGCCCCGGTTCTTGGGCTTATCCGGCTGGGTAAACACGCCGCATATCTCGTGGCCGTCCTCCACCAGCCGGCGCAGAGAGGCCACGGCGAAGTCCGGCGTTCCCATAAACAGGATCCTCATTCCTCGTCTTCCTCCTGCTGGTTCATATACTCCTCCAGCTCCTCCTCGGTCATCAGATGGTCCGTGTGCTCCACGAACAGATGGCCGTCCAGATGCTCGATCTCATGGCAGAAGCAACGGGCGGTCAGCTCCTCGTCCTCCACCTCGAAAAAATTGCCGTCCCGATCCTGCGCCCGGACACGCACCGTATAGGGGCGGGTGACGATGCCGAACTTGCCGGGGATGCTGAGGCAGCCCTCCAGACCCGTCTGCTCCCCCTCGGCGGCGATGATCTCCGGGTTCACCAGCTCGATGATATCCTCATCCTCGTTCATCACCACGCACACACGGCGCAGCACGCCCACCTGCGGGGCGGCCAGACCCACGCCGCCGGAATCCAGCAGCGTCTCCTTCATGTCGTCGATCAGCGTGTGCAGGCGCTGATTGAACTCCGTCACCGGGCGGCACACCTTGGTCAGGCACTCGTCACCCTGCAATACGATCTTTCTCAAAGCCATATCCTTCGTACCTCTAATCCATCAGATTGCAGTCCGTGTGGACCGCCATATTGCGATGCTCCGGGCGGCGGGCGAAGGCCTTCATATAGGCCGCCAGCAGCTGGCGGAGCGGTTTTTCGTTTTGGCCCACCACCGTGATCCGGTAGCGGTAGCGGTTGTTCAGCTTCACCACCGGGGCCGGGGCAGGCCCCAGCACCTCCGGCTCCATGGCCCGGTACGGCTCCTGCGACAGCGCCTGCCGCAGAGCGGCGCACAGCTGGGCGCAGGCCCGGCGCACCGGCTCCTCCTCCGGACCGGTGACGGTGAGGGTAAAGTGGTCGGCAAAGGGCGGGTCACGCCGCAGACGCCGCAGACGGATCTCATCGTCGTAGAAGCGGTCGTAGTCCTGCTCCGCCGCCGCCAGGATCACGTCGTTGCGGGGGGTGTAGGTCTGGATCACCGCTCGGCCCTCCTTCTCTCCCCGGCCGGCCCGGCCCACCACCTGCGTCAGCAGGCTGAAGGTGCGCTCCGCCGCCCGGTAGTGATCCACGTACAGCGACAGATCCGCCGCCAGCACGCCTACCAGTGTCACCCCGGCGAAATCCAGTCCCTTGGCCACCATCTGAGTCCCCAGCAGAATGGGGATGCGGCGGCGCTGGAACTCCCTCAGAAGCTTCTCGTGGCCCTCCCCCACAGTGTCGGCATCCATCCGCAGAAGCTCCGTACCGGGAAAGAGCCGGGTCAGCTCCTCCTCCACCTTTTGTGTACCGAAGCCGATGTGCTTCATAGCGCCGCCGCAGTCGGGACAGGTATCCGGCGCAGGCTGGGAGTGGCCGCAGTAGTGGCACATCATCCGTCCGTTGGCGGAGTGGTAGGTGAGGTAGACGCTGCACCGGGGACACTGGGGAACGTAGCCGCACTGGGGACACAGCAGCTGGCGGCTGCTGCCCCGGCGGTTCAGAAACAGGATACTCTGCTCCCCCGCCGCCAGATTCCGCTCCAGCTCCTGCTGAAGAGGGCGGCTGATGCAGCTGAAATTGCCGTCCCGCAGCTCCCGGCGCATATCCGCCAGAATGACCTGCGGCAGGCGGCGCTGATTGAAGCGCTCCGTCAGGCGGCAGAGGCCGTAATCCCCCATGCGGGCGTAATAGGCCGTCTCCACCGTGGGGGTGGCGGAGCCCAGCACCAGACGGGCTCCCTCCTGTACGCAGCGGTATTTGGCAATATCCCGTGCGTGGTAGCACGGAGCTTTTTCCGATTCGTAGGAGCTTTCCTGCTCCTCGTCCAGTATGATGAGGCCCAGCCGTTCCAGTGGGGCGAACACCGCCGAGCGGGTCCCCAGCACCACCGCAGCCTCGCCCCGGCGGATGCGCTTATACTGATCCCACCGCTCCGTCAGCCGCAGGCCGCTGTGCAGCAGCGCCACCTTTCGGCCGAAGTAGGCGGTGAACCGAGCCATCATCTGGGGGGTCAGGGCGATCTCCGGCACCAGGATCATCACGGACTTCCCCTGCTCCAGCAGGGTCTGGGCCAGACGGATATACACCAGCGTCTTGCCGCTGCCGGTGACGCCCTGTAAAAGCGTCACCCCGGCCCGGCCCGTCTCCGTCTGGCGGAGAATGGTGTCATAGGCCTCCTGCTGCTGTTGGTTCAGGGTGATCTCCTCCGCCGGGACACCGTACTCCCGTGGGGAGATGCGGTACTCCTCCCGGCTGCGGAGGGCGATGAGGCCCTGCTTCTCCAGACTGCGGAGAGTCTGGCGGGTAGCGCCGGTGAAATAGCACAGGTCGTGAACCGTGGTCTCGCCGCACTTGGCCAGAAACGCCGCAGCTTCATACTGCCGGGGGGCGGACCGGCGGCGGCGCTCCAGACGCTCCAGCACCTCCTGCGCCGGGGCGGCTAAGGACGCCAGCTCCACCATGTGGTCCTTTACCTTGCGGCTGGTCTCCGTCTCCACGGAAACCAGTCCCCTCTTTTTCATCTGATA
>OJOF01000577.1_pt1 | contig 32272 bp, 30 predicted proteins | sample 1598181 | NCBI WGS metagenome assembly OJOF01 (sample SAMN01915226, study PRJEB22387) | human gut metagenome | isolation source: stool | host: Homo sapiens | place: USA
GGGGGTTGTTCTCTTTCCGAGGAAAGAGAACAACCCCCCTTGTCGCATCCCCACACGGTGTGTGGCCCCCCTCGCACCCTACGGTGCGACAATATGAACCACCGCCGTGTATGGCTGGTACCCCGACCCGCCAAGGCTCGCATAATACTGCACCGTCACGTCGGCGCTCTTGCCGTCGTCCGCGATTACGGCGCCCAGGACGTCTGCCTTTTCGTCCACGCTGACCCAGCCGCGGCGATAGCGCGGCAGCGTGAGTCCCTGCGCGCCTGTGATCTCCGCGATGCGGGATGTGCCGTCCGACTGCTGTTCCAGCCAGTAGCTCACGCCGACCGTCGCCAGAAATGTCTCGTTCCCCTCGATCCCGACAGGGGCGAAGTACGTGCGCTCCGCGCCGTCGCCCTCCGTCCAGTCGGTGAGCGAGGTCTGCTACGCGCTGCCCTCGCGCGTGACCGTCACCTTACGCTCGCCGCTCTTGCCGGAAACCGTCGCAATGATCGACACGCCGTCGGGCGCAAAGGCGAGGCCGCTGATCTCCTCGCCGCTCGCAAGATCGAGCGCGGCGAGCTTCGTCCCGTTGAGCGCGTAGACGTCCGACCGGTCGGAGTAGACCGCGGTAGAAAGGTCATCTCCTTGCCAGATGAGGTTGTTGCCGGGGAAGGTCTTGAGCAGCGTGCCGGCCACGAAATTGAACACCACGTAGAGGTCGTTTTTCTCCCCCAGGCTACCGAACGCCACAAAGTAGTTGCCTGCGGTCCCAATGTCCTCAAACCCTTTGAGCGACGGGTACTGTTCGGCAAAGTCCCAGCTTTTTCTGTCGATATAGATCGTTGTGTCATCCATTGCCACTCTGATCGTTTTCGGCGATACGCAGTACCAGCGCTGCACCTCGCTCGTCAAAATGAGCTCGCCGTCCTGTTGGGCAATGAGAAATTCGCTCTGGTCGATCAGCTCATTGACGCGCGCTGCGAATGCCTGCTGCGATTCGCCCCAATCGCCCTTCTGCGTTCCGTCCCAGTTCAGATAAATGCTCGTGTTGTTGTTTTCCACGATGTTCAGTTTGCCGCCGTCAAAGGTGTGAAGGCCGTAGTAGTAGTCACAATAGCTGATCGCGTCTTGATTTTTGCCCTCGAACAAGCTGTATTGCAGCAGCATGTCGCGTCCGTTTTCGCGGCAGAGGAAGTAGACGTCGCCCTCCCACATGCGGTCGCGCATCAGCTCCTCGCCGTTGTCGTCGACGACGCACAGCTCATAGCCGCCGAACGCTTTCTCGCAGATGATCTGCTCTGCCCTGCCGTCGTTGTCGAGGTCGGCGGACGCCAGCGCCCTGCTTCCGTCGCTCTCCGACGGTTCTGCGCAGCGGATGACCGTGCCGTCGCCGTAGGAATGCAGCTCGGCGTTCAGCGTGGAGAACAGCAACTCGCTCTTGTCTAAAAGCCTGTTGACCTCGTCCGCGAATTTCCGCGCCTCGGCGGGCCATGAATCGGCGGAATCGGAATTTACGCTGAAGCTCACCGAATTCTCCGCCAGCGTGGTCGTCCCGTTTTCACTGAGCATAAAGAGCTCGTAGGAATACGATGCCTCGCCCTGATAGATCGTCGGCTCGTAGCACAGCAGCGCCGTCTTGACGCTGTCGCGATAGAGGAAATAGCTGCTCCAGCCCGCGTGCGCCAGTCCCAGCTCCGCGCTCCAGAGCTCTTCGCCGCTCTGATTGCTCACCCGCAGCCGGTACGGCTCCTGCGTGGAAGTGCCGGTATAGGAGATCACTTCCTCGATCCCGTCGCCGTTCAGGTCAGCGCGGGTCAGCTCGGTCGCGCCGCCGTTCAGGCGGACGATCCAGCGGTAGGGATGCGCCCCGCTGTAGGGAAGTCCCCCGCTGCGATAGCCCATCACGAGGTAAAGACTGCCGTCCTTCTGCTGCAATAAGAGCCATTGGTCCATCGCCGTGAGCTCGTCCTGACGCCTGATCTCCGCCATCGGCACTGTCGCATTGACGTCCTCGCCCGTTCTCGTGCCGCGCCAGGCATGGGCGTTTTCGCGGCGCAGCTTCGCGGCGCTCGTACCGTCCCAATCTTCGCCGCTTCCGCTGCGGAACAGCCAATCGAAGTTGCTCACGGTCAGGTCGATCTCTTCCCACTCCGAAAAGCGGTAGCTGTATCCTCTCGCCGCCGTCACTGTACCGTACAGAATACCGGTCATGTCCGTGCCAAGTGCGGAGGAAAGCCACAGCTCGGGCGTGGACTTTGTGTTGGCAAAGGTCTCCTCATAGCTGGTTTCCCAGACGGAATCCTCGAAAACGGCCTCGCCGAGCGTATACACCCCCGTTGTCATCCCATAGAGTGCATACGACAGCCGGTCTGCCATGTCGATCGGACTTGCCGAATCGCCCTTTAGCACATAGTTTTCCCATTCCGCCTGATTCTCGACGTCCGCATCAAAAGTATCGCCGTCGATGATCAGATAATGGCCCACTACGCTGCCGACAGCATGCACCGTGCCGTCGTCCATCGTGAGAAGGAACCACACCGGCAAGCCGGCGTAAACCGTCTCCGGTTTTTCGATATATGTGCCGCGGCTGCTGTTGATCAGTTCGACTGCCTGTGCCATTTCTTCCGTATCGAGTTTTTTATACTGCCGCGCCTCCCCTTCCGCCGGAACGTAGAGCTCGATTGACGCAACGTCCGCCGCATTCAGCTTCTGCGCCCAGACAAGGCTGCCGCGTTCCGACCTCGGATTCGTCAAAAAGCACACGGCCACGATCACGACCGCGAGCACCGCCGCGGCGGCGACCCAAAACGCGGGCTTTTTGTAGTGCAGCGCGCTTTTCACGCGCGTTTTGATGTTCCCCTCGCCGAATGCCAGCGGGCAGGCCGCGACGGCTCTTTTCGGCGCGGCGCAGGACAATAGCGCCTGCGAATAGTCTGCGCGTGCCGCGCCATCCAGCCCCTTGACGACTTTTTCATCGCACGCGAGCTCGATGTCGCGGCAGAAGAGGATGTAGGCGACCCACACCAGCGGGTTGAACCAGTGCAGCGCGAGCACGAGGTAGCCGAGCACTTTCCACCAGTGGTCGCGGCGGGCAAGGTGCGCGCACTCGTGCGCGATGACATACGCCGCCGTCCCCTCGTCCATGTGCATGGGAAGATAAATGTTCGGCTTCACCACGCCGAAGACAAACGGCGAATCGACAAATTCGCTCTCGTAGATGTTGTCGCGCAGTAAAATGGCCGTTGCGAGCTTTCTTTTCAGCTTTCCCGCGCTCACGAGCGCGTGGACGAGCAGCGCCGCCATGCCGGCGAGCCAGAGGACGCTATAGATGTTGAAGTCCACCTGCGCCTGCTGGCGGCTCACGCCGACGGGGACCTCCGCCGCCGAAGGCAGCGTCGGATTCGTGACGATATCGAGCGTCGCCTGCTCGTAGAGCACCGGCTCGCGCGTTTCGGTCACGATCTCGCTCGGAATGGTCTCGGCGCTCGGGATGAGCGAGAGCGCGCTTTCAATCGAAAACAGGCAGACAAGCCGCAGTGCGACCACACCCCAGAGAAGCGGCATGACCCACTTCGGCGCTTTTTTGAGGACAACCCGCAGCACGAGCACCGCCAGAATGAGCCAGCTTGCGCTGATGCTGAGGTTCACGAGCTTCAAAAAGACGTCATCCATGATGATTCTCCTTTCGGTAAAGGTCGATCATTTTCTGCACCTCGTCAAGCTCTTTGTCGCTCACGTGGCTCGACTTTGTAAACGCGGCGACGAACGCGGGCAGCGAGCCGTCGAAGCGCTTGTCGAGCAGCTCGTCGATCTCGGCGGTCTGCGCCTCGTCCTGTGAGATGAGCGATGTAACGACGGTATTCTCGTTTTTCAGCACCCCGCGCTCAGAGAGCCGTTTGATGACCGTGTAGGTCGTCGTCGGTTTCCAGCCCAGGTGCTCGGCGCAGAGCGCGACCAATTCACGGCTCTTGACCGGCTCGTGTGCCCACAGGATTTGGCAAAAGCGGTATTCGCTCTCAAAAATTTTCGGCGTTTCCATCTTGTTTCCTCTCTAATCTGTTAGAGTATATTTGTACACTAACAGATTAGAGTCCTTCTGTCAAGCCCTTTTGCGCTCAATTTTGGGCAAATCTCACTTGACAAGGTCCTCCACGCTCCTTATAATAATTCATATCGCACAAAAAGCTCCGCGCAGGAGCTTTTTTTATGTTTGGAGAAAGAGAGTGTCATCCCATGTCAAAAAAAGCCAATCCCGCGGCGCTGCTGCCGATCTTAGTGTTCCTTGTCTTATATCTGGGCCTCGGCCTGATCTTTGAGTACGTGCTCAAAATCCCGATGGGATTTTATTCCATCCCCATCGTCGTCATCTTCCTCATTGCGCTGCTTGTGGCCTGCTGCCAGAACCGCGCGCTGTCGTTCGACGAAAAGCTCACGCTGATGGGCCATGGGGTGGGCGATAAGAACATCATCACGATGCTGCTCATCTTCTTAGCCGCGGGTATGTTTGTCGGCGTTGTGGGCCGCTCGAGTGCGGAGAGCGTTGCGTACTTCATGCTCTCGATCATCCCGTCGAAATTCGCCGTGGCGGTGCTGTTCGTCGTAAGCTGCTTTGTCTCCACCGCGATGGGCACGAGCGTCGGCACCATCACGCTCATCGTCCCCATCGCCATCCCCATCGCCGCGGCGAGCGGCTATTCCCTGCCGCTGTGTGTCGCGTCCGTCATGGGCGGGGCAATGTTCGGTGACAATCTGAGCTTCATTTCCGACACAACCATCGCCGCCTGCAACGGGCAGGGCTGCGCGATGAAGGACAAATTCCGCGAAAATTTCCACATCGCCTTCCCCGCCGCGCTCGCGTCGCTCGCACTCATTCTCGTGCTGACGCTGAACGCGGACGTGCACCCCGCGCCCATCCCTGCCTACAATCTCATTCAGATCATCCCCTATGTGCTCGTGCTCATCGGCGGCATCATCGGTATCAACGTCTTTGTCGTGCTGCTCATCGGTATCGTATCCGGCGCGGTCATCGCGCTCGCGACCGGCGCAACGGGGCAGACCGGCATCCTCGCGGTCAAGGCGCTGCTCGAAAACATGGGCAGCGGCGCGGCCGGGATGTTTGAAACCTCGATGGTCGCGATCTTAGTTTCCGCCATCTGTGCGCTGATCCGTGAGTACGGCGGCTTTGAAGCGCTGCTCGGCTGGATCAAAAAGGCGTTTCGCGGCAAGCGCGGCGGCCAGATCGGCATGGGCCTTCTCGTCGGCGCGATGGACATTGCCACCGCGAACAACACCGTCGCCATCGTTATGGCGAACCCCATCGCCAAGGAGATGAGCGAGGAATACGGCATCACCCCGCGCAAGGCCGCGTCGATCCTCGACACGTTCTCCTGCATCTTTCAGGGCATCATCCCCTACGGCGCACAGATGCTCGTCGCGATCTCCGCGGCGCACGAGCTGGGCTACGCCATCTCGGCGTTCGACATCATCCCAAACCTCTTCTACCCCTATCTTCTGGCGGTGAGCTCATTCTTCTTCATTGCGATCGACAGCAAAAAGAAGGCGTGACTGATGGTTGACCATAATCTTCTTCAGCGCAAAAAGCTCTTTCTCTTCGACCTCGACGGCACGCTGTACTTGGGCGACCGGCTTTTTCCCAGCGTCCGCGAGCTGCTCTCTGCCATCCGCGCACGCGGCGGGCAGTACCGCTTTCTGACAAACAACTCCTCGCGCAGCGTAGCGGCCTATGTGCAGAAGCTCACGCGCCTCGGCGTCGCGACGGAGGCGGGCGATTTTCTCACCTCGGTCGACGCGCTGATTCACTATCTCCGCGAGCACGGCGGAGAAGACCGACGCTATTACGTCTGCGGTACGGAGTCGATGAAATCGCAGCTCCGCGCGGCGGGCTTTACCGTCGCAGAACGGCGTGAGGACGCGAACGCGCTCCTGATGGGCTTCGACACCGAGCTGACATTTCAAAAGCTGGAGGACGCCTGCATCCTGCTCGGACAAGGCATCCCCTACCTTGCGACCAATCCCGACTGGGTCTGCCCCACGGCCTACGGCTTCGTGCCCGACTGCGGGAGCGTGTGCGAAATGCTCTGGCGCGCGACCTCCCGCCGCCCCATCGTCATCGGCAAGCCCGAACCGCTGATGCCGCAGCTCGCAATGCTTGAGGCGAGCGTTTCTGCGCAGGAAACACTGCTCGTGGGCGACCGCATCTACACGGATATCGCCAGCGGCGCGAACGCGGGCATCGACACGCTGCTCGTCCTCTCTGGCGAGACGAAGGAAGAAGACCTCCCCACCGCTGACCCGCAGCCGACGTTCGTTCTGCCGGACGTTGCCGCACTGCTGAACATCTTAGAATCTTAAAAAGGAAGACCTATGGCAAACATCATCGAAATCCACGATTTTTCCGATCCCGCGCTCGACGTCTACGCGCGCCTGACCGAAAACCAACTGCTCAATCGCGCGGACCCCGACAACGCGCTCTTCGTCGCGGAAAGTCCGCTCGTCATCGGCCGTGCGCTTGATGCGGGCTGTGAGCCGATGTCGTTCTTGATGGAGCGGCAGCACATCAAGGGCAAGGGCCGCGAGATCCTCGCCCGCTGCTGTCAAGATATTCCGGTTTACACCGCTGATGAATCCGTGCTGACACAGCTCACCGGCTTTCACCTGACGCGCGGCATGCTCTGCGCCATGCGGCGGCCGAAGCTCCAAAGCGTCGAGGACGTCTGCCGCAATGCGCAGCGCGTCGTCGTGCTCGAAAACGTGATGAATCCGACGAACATCGGCGCGATCTTCCGCTCCGCCGCCGCGCTCGGCATGGACGCGGTGCTGCTCACGACCGCGGGCAGCAATCCGCTCTATCGCCGCGCCTCGCGCGTCAGCATGGGAAATGTGTTCCTCATCCCGTGGACCTACCTGCCCGAAAGCGGCGACTGGACGCAGCTACTGCGCGATCTCGGCTTCCGCACCGTCGCGATGGCACTGCGCAACGACTCCGTACGGCTTGACGATCCGCGCCTTGCCGCCGAAGAAAAGCTTGCCATCGTCATGGGCACGGAGGGTGACGGGCTCGCATCCTCGACCATCGCGAGCTGCGACTACACGGTCAGGATCCCGATGTACCACGGCGTCGACTCGCTCAATGTCGCCGCAGCGAGCGCCGTGGCGTTCTATGAGCTGGGACTTCCCCCGCTGAACGAAAAGGAGGACTGACATGCTGAACAATACCGGCTTCGACCTCTGGGCCGACGGCTATGACAAGAGCGTCGGCCTCTCCGACGAGAACGACCGCTACCCCTTTGCGGGCTACCGCGCCATGATGAACGCGCTCTATCAGCGCGTGCTCGCGCAGAGCGGGCGTGATGTGCTGGACATTGGCTTCGGCACGGGCATACTGACCTCGCGGCTCTACGAGCAGGGCTGCCGCATCTATGGGCAGGACTTTTCCGCGCGCATGATCGAACTGGCGCAGGCAAAAATGCCGGACGCGCGGCTCTATCAGGGTGATTTTTCCAAAGGCCTTGTGCCCGAGCTTTGCGCACAGCAGTACGACGCCATCGTCGCGACCTACTCGCTCCACCACCTGACGGACACGCAGAAAATTGACTTTCTTCGCGCGCTTCTGCCGCTTTTGAAGCAGGACGGCTGTCTTTTCATCGGCGACGTCGCCTTCCGCACGCGCGAAGAGCTCGAAGCGTGTCGAACTGCGGCAGGCGAGGATTGGGACTCAGATGAAATTTACTTCGTCTACGGCGAACTCTGCCCTCACTTCCCTGCGCTGACGTTTGAATCCTTCTCCCACTGCACCGCGCTTTTGACGCTGCGCCGCTGATTCCCCGGGAAATACGATAAAAAGCCTCTGTATGGTCAACCCATACAGAGGCTTTTCTGTGAAGCATTATTCCTTTTCAGTCGTTCAAATGGTCGAGGATCGCCGCAATCAGCTGCTCCTTGCCCGTGCCCTTTTCGGCAGAGAACGGAATGACGAGCTCATCGTCGCGCAAACTCAGCGTCTCGCGAATTTGGGCAAGATTCGGCTCGATCTCGCGCGCTTTGAGCTTGTCGAGCTTGTTTGCCACGATCACGACGGGACAGCCCGTCTGCACGAAGTAGTCGTGCATCGTCACGTCGTCCGCCGTCGGCTTGTGCCGCGCGTCGACGATCTGCACGCCGAGGTGAATGAGCCCCGCAGACTGGAAATAGTTTTCCATCAGCTTGCCCCAGCGGTCGCGCTCGGTCTTGGAGACCTTGGCGTAGCCGTAGCCCGGCAGGTCGACGAGGTAGAGCTTGCCGTCGATCTTAAAGTAGTTGATCTGCGAGGTCTTGCCCGGGGACGCACCCACGCGGGCAAAGTTCTTGCGGTTGACGAGCCGGTTGATGACGGACGATTTGCCGACGTTCGACCGCCCCGCAAACGCGAGCTGCGGCATCCCGTCGCGCACGAACTGCTTTTCCGACGCCGCCGAGAGGATGAATTCGACCTTGTTGAAGTTGATCGCCATGGTTTTCGTTTCCTTTCAGCTCATTTCGCCCGCATGCAGCGCGCTGTGCGCGCTCTCCTGCACGGGAGGAAGATAGCTCTCGTGCGCGGCAGCGGTGCATTTTTCGGGCAGCACCAACGCTTCGGCAAAGACGGCGTCCACCGTCTCGACCGGTACAAAGCGCAGCTTTTCGCGCACCAGCGGGTCGATCTCGTCGAGGTCCTTTTCATTCTCCTTCGGGAGAATGACCGTATGTACGCCCGCGCGCAGCGCGCCCATTGTCTTTTCGCGCAAGCCCCCGATGGCGAGCACACGGCCGCGCAGCGTGATCTCGCCCGTCATGGCGACATCGCGGTGTACCGCCTGCCCCGTCAGCGCGGAGAGCACCGCTGTCGCGATGGCGATACCGGCGCTGGGTCCGTCCTTGGGGATGGCCCCCTCAGGGAAGTGGATATGGATGTCCTTCGTCTTGTAGAAGTCCGGCGCGATGCCGAGCTCCTGCGCCCGCTGGCGCAGGCACGAGAGTGCCGCGCGGCAGCTCTCCTGCATCACGTCGCCCAGGTTGCCCGTGAGCTCGACCTTGCCGCTGCCGTCCATCACGCCGACCTCGACGGGCAGAATTTCACCGCCCACCTCGGTCCACGCAAGGCCGTTCACCACGCCGGCAAGGTCCTTTTCGGGAATCTTCTCCTGTGCAGCACGCGGCGCACCGAGGAAGTCCTTGATGTTCTTCTCTGTCACGGTGACTCGCTTTACATCGCTTGTAGCAAGCTGCATTGCCGCCTTGCGGCAGATCTTGCCGAGCTGACGCTCAAGCGAGCGCACGCCGCTCTCGCGCGTGTAGAGCGCGATGACCGCGCGGATGGCGCTCTCGTCCACGCGCAGGCTCGAGGCCGTCAGCCCGTGGGCCTGACGCTCCTTGGGCAGCAGGTGCCGCTGCGCGATCTGCACCTTCTCCTCGTCCGTGTAGCTGGGGATTTCAATGATCTCCATGCGGTCGAGCAGCGGGCGCGGAATGGTGTCGAGCGTGTTGGCCGTCATGATGAACATCACGCGGCTCAGATCGACGGGAATTTCAAGATAGTGGTCGCGGAAGGCGTAGTTCTGCTCGCTGTCGAGCACTTCGAGAAGTGCGCTCGCGGGGTCGCCGCGCCCGTCGCTTCCCATCTTGTCGACCTCGTCGAGCACGAGCAGCGGATTCATCGAGCCGCTGCGGGAGATAGCCTCGATGATGCGGCCGGGCATCGCGCCGATGTAGGTCTTGCGATGGCCGCGGATATCCGCCTCGTCACGCACGCCGCCGAGCGACAGCCGCGCGACCTTGCGGTTCATCGCCTTGGCGACCGACAGCGCGATCGACGTCTTGCCGACACCCGGAGGGCCGACGAGACATAAAATCTGCCCCTTCGCCTCGGGGTTGAGCTGGCGCACGGCGATAAACTCTAAAATGCGCTCCTTGACCTTCTGCAAGCCGTAGTGGTCGCGGTCAAGAATCTTGCGCGCGGCGTCTACGCTGGCGCGCTCCTTCGTCTCCTCGCCCCAGGGCATTTCCATGCAGGTGTCGAGATAGTTGCGCAGCACACTCGCCTCGGCGCTGCCGAACGGCTGCTTGGCGAGCTTGTCCACATCTTTCAGCAGCTTGCGCTCCACTTCTTCGCTCAGGTGCGCCTTGCTGATCTTCTCGCGGTACTCGTCGAGTTCTTCGTCCTCCCCGCCCTCACCGATCTCGTTCTGTAAGACCTTGATCTGCTCGCGCAGGACAAAATCCTTCTGAATTTTTCCGACGCGGGAGCGGACCTTGCTTTCAATGTCCTGCTCCATGGCGGTCACTTCGATCTCGCGGCGCAGAATCTCGTTCATGCGCTGCAATCTCGGCAGCGGGCGCAGCTCGTCGAGGATATCCTGTTTGTCCTGATAGCGCAGGTTGAGCTGCTGGGCGATAAAGTCAGCGAGATAGCCGGGATCGTTCGTCGATAAAATGGCGGCGTAGACATCGTCCGGCAATTTCTGCGCGAGCTCGGCGTATTCCGTCACGCTGGCGTAGGTCTGGCGCAGCATCGCCTCCGTCCGCTTGCTATGGCGCGAGGTGGCCGGCTCGTCGATGAGCTCGACCTGCGCCTGCAAAAACGGCTCGCGCTGCCACAGCCGCTTGAGGCGGGCGCGGCACGCGCCCTCCATCATCACGCGCAGCACGCGGTCAGACACGCGCAAAATCTGCGTCACGCGCGCGACCGTGCCGATCTCGTACAGGTCTTTTTCCTCCGGCTGCTCCACGCCGATCTCACGCTGGGTGACGAGAAAAATCTCCTCCCCGTTTTCCATGGCGCGCTCAAGCGCGTGCACGGAGATCGGACGCTCGAGGTCAAAGCTCGTGTTCATGCGAGGGAACACATTGAGCCCGCGCATGGCGATGACCGGAAGATTTTTTGTTACAGGTTCCATGGGGTTTCTCCTTATGAAGCGGAGTCTGCCGGCAGCGACGGCTGCGGCGCCTCCCCTTCTTTCTCTGTGCGGTGGGAAATTTTCGGCTGTTCCGTCCCCTCCACGCAGCCCGGCGTGATGGTCACGCGGTCGATCGTGCGGTCGGACGGGATGTCGTACATCACGTTCATCAGCAGACCCTCCATTACCGCGCGCAGGCCGCGCGCGCCGATCTTGCGCTCAATGGCCTTGTCGGCAATCGCTTCGAGTGCCTTGGGCTCGAACGTGAGCTCAGCGTCGTCGTAAGAAAACAGCTTTTGATACTGCTTGACGAGCGCGTTTTTCGGCTGGGTCAGGATCTTGACAAGGTCGTCGCGCGTCAGCGCGTCGAGCGCCGTGATGACCGGCAGTCTGCCGACCAGCTCGGGGATGATGCCGAACTTCAAGATATCGTGCGGCTGCACCTCGCGTAAAATCTTGCTTTCATCCACGTCGTTTTTGCTCTTGAGTTCCGCGCCGAAGCCCATCGACTTGCGGTCGAGACGGCTCTCGATGATCTTCTCGATGCCCTCGAACGCACCGCCGCAGATGAAGAGGATGTTGTGCGTGTCGATCTGGATGAACTCCTGATGCGGGTGCTTGCGGCCGCCCTGCGGCGGGACGTTGGCAACCGTGCCCTCGACGATTTTCAGCAATGCCTGCTGCACGCCCTCGCCGGAGACGTCGCGCGTGATGGAGGTGTTCTCGCTCTTGCGGGCAATCTTGTCGATCTCGTCGACATAGATGATCCCGCGCTCGGCGAGCTCCACGTCGTAATCCGCCGCCTGAAGCAAGCGGAGCAGAATGTTTTCCACATCGTCGCCGACGTAGCCCGCCTCGGTGAGGGTCGTCGCGTCCGCGATGGCGAACGGCACCTTCAGAATGCGGGCGAGCGTCTGGGCAAAGAGCGTCTTGCCGCTGCCGGTGGGGCCGAGGAGCAGGATATTGCTCTTTTGCAGCTCCACCTCGTCGTCGCCGCCGAAGAAGATGCGTTTATAGTGGTTGTAGACGGACACGGACAGCGCGACCTTGGCCGCCTCCTGCCCGATGATATACTGGTCGAGCACCTCGCGAATTTCGCGCGGCGTGGGGATGGAGTCGGGCGCTTCCAGCTCGTCGTGCGGCTCATAGCCGTCCTCCAGCACGTCCATGCACAGGCGGACGCACTCATCGCAGATGCGCACGCCAGGCCCCTGGATCATGCGGTGCACTTCGTGCTCGCTCTTGCCGCAGAACGAGCAGCGAAGCTCTTTTTTCCTATCTTCACTCATAAGTCAAACTGTCCTTATCTCTTGTAAATGACCTTGTCCACAAGGCCGTAGGCCTGCGCCTCATCCGCCGTCATCCAGTGGTCGCGCTCGGAGTCGAGCTTGACCTGCTCGGGCGTCTTGCCGGTGTTCTCGGCCAGGATCTTATTCAAGCGCTGCTTGATGCGCAGGAAATGCTCCACGTCGCTCTCCATATCCGTGACCTTGCCCTGCGTACCGGCAGAGGGCTGGTGGATCATAATATCTGCGTTCGGCAGCGCAATGCGCTTGCCCTTGGCGCCGGACGAGAGCAGGAACGCGCCCATGCTGGCGGCGAGGCCGACGCAGATGGTGGACACGTCGCACTTGATATACTGCATCGTGTCGTAGATCGCCATGCCGGCCGTCACACTGCCGCCGGGGGAGTTGATATAGAGCTGGATGTCCTTGTCGGGGTCCTTGGCCTCGAGGAATAAAAGCTGCGAAACGATCAGGCTCGCGGTCGCATCGTTGACCTCTTCGCCGAGGAAAATGATGCGGTCTTCCAGAAGGCGGGAGAAAATATCGTAAGAGCGCTCGCCGCGGTTGGTCTGTTCAATAACGTAAGGGACTAAACTCATCTTGGTAACCTCCTTGTTCATACCCTGTTCAAAAAATTGGTATGTACACAATCAACCACAAATGGCAGGCATTTGTGGTTGATCGTCGTTTCTATCTATTATGGCCGCTTTGCCGATTATTCAGCCTTTTCTTCTTCCTTCTTGGCGGACTTTTTGGCAGCGGTCTTCTTGGCGGGCTTTTCCTCGCCTTCAGCGGCTTCGCCCTCGGCTTCCTTCTTGGGAGCCTTCTTCTTTTCGATCTTCGCGCTGTCCACGACGACGCTGATGGCCTTGTCGCGGATGATCTGCGTGCGGACGGACATGGCGTCAAGATACTTCTTGAGCTCGTTGACGTCCATGCTGTACTTCTCAGCAAGGTCGTTGTACTGCTTTTCGACCTCCTCGTCGGTGGCCTCGAGCTTCTCTTCCTTGATGATGGCGTTCACGGCGAGGTCCATGCGCACCTGACGGGTCGCGGGCTCCTTGCCCTCCTCCAGGAACTTGGCTTCATCCATGTTGGTCATCTTGCAGTACTGGTCATAGGGGATGCCCTGAGACTGTAAGCGCTGCTTGAACTCCTCAAGGAAGCGGGCGCACTGCTCATCGATGAGCGCATCGGGGATGTCGCACTCGATGTTCGCGGCGACCTTCTCCATCAGCTCGTTCTCGACGGCATACTTGGCGGACTGCTCGCGCTGCTCGGTGATCTCGCGCTTGATGCTGTCCTTGAGCTCCTTGAGCGTGTCGTACTCGGACACGTCCTTGGCGAAGTCGTCATCAAGCTTGGGAAGCTCCTTGCACTTGATCTCCTTGGCCTTGACGTGGAAGACGACCTTCTTGCCGGCGAGGTCCTTGTGATAATCCTCGGGGAAGGTGATGTCGAGATCCTTCTCTTCGCCGGCCTTCATGCCGATGACCTGATCCTCAAAGCCGGGGACGAAGCTGCCGGAACCGAGCTCGAGCTCGTAATTCTCGCCCTTACCGCCCTCGAACGCTTCGCCGTTGTCGAAGCCCTCGAAGTCGATGACGGCGATGTCGCCCTTCTTGGCCTTGCGGTCGACGGAGACGAGGCGGGCGTTGCGCTCGGCCATCTCATTGAGGCGCTCCTTGACATCGTCGGCGCTGACCTTGATCTCTTCCTTCTCAGCCGTCAGGCCCTTGTACTCGCCGAGCTTGACCTCGGGATACACGGCAACGGTCGCCTTGAAGGTGAAGCCGTTCTCGTCGATCTTGTCGTCCACGATCTCAATCTCGGGATAGCCGACAACATCGAGGCCGCTCTGGCCGATGGCCTGCGTATATGCCTCGGGCAGGGCGATGTCAACGGCATCGCTGTAGAAAACGCCCGCGCCGTAGAGCTTTTCGATCATCTTGCGGGGGGCCTTGCCGGGGCGGAAGCCGGGAATGCTGAGCTTGCCGCGGGCCTTGGCGTAGGCCTTGGCAACGGCGGCTTCAAATTCCTCCGCGCCGACCTCGACGGTCACCGCGACTCTGCTCTTTTCCAGCTTTTCAACATTTTTGACAGTCATGATTTCTTTTTCCTCCGTTTAACATCAGATAATGATGCTTTTGCAAAGTGGAATTATACCATAGCTTCCTCAAAATTTCCACCCTTTTTTGCATCAATTTATGTCTTAATTGCAAATTTTTACAGGCTGGAAGGCGACATAATCCGCCGCGATCAGCGCATATTCGGTTTTCTCGCGCATCCCCTCGAACGCGCGGCGGTGCGTGTAGCCGTGCAGATGCCCGTAATAGCAGCGCTCGACCTCGTATTTGTCGAGAAGCTCGAGCATCTCGGGACACTTGTAGCCCTGATAGATGGGCGGATAGTGCAGAAAGCAGTAGATGGGCTTCCCCTCCGCCGCCTTGAGCGACGCTTCAAGCCGCAGCGCCTCGCGCGCGAGCATCTTGCCCGTGTGCGTGCCCGCGGCGTCCTCTTCATAAAACCAGCCGCGCGTGCCGCAGATGGCGTGGCCTCCGTAGAAAAAGGCGTTGTTGTAGAGGATATCGAGCGTTGTGATGTCGTGCTCGGCAAAAAACTTTTTCATCTTCGACGCCGTGCCCCACCAGTAGTCGTGGTTGCCCTTTAAGAGGATCTTCCTCCCCGGCAGCGCGTCAATAAACTGAAAATCCGGCAGCGACTGCTCGAGCGACATCCCCCACGAGATATCCCCCGCGATGACGATGACGTCGTCATCGTTGAGCTTCGAGAAATTTTCCCGAATGCGCTCGACATAGTTTGACCACTTGGGGCCGAACACGTCCATGGGCTTGTTCGTGCCGAGCGATAAGTGCAGGTCGCCGATCGCGTATAATGCCATCGCGTGCCTCCCTTCCAAAGTCAGATCAAAATGCGTTTTCGATGTAGGCGATGCGCGTTTTGCCCGCGCTATGGCGCACATCGGTGTAGACCTCCGCCACGTCGAAGCGTGCGGGCACATCCAGCTCGCGCTCGCTCAAGTACAAAAGCGCCGCGGCACGCAGCTTTTCCTGCTTTTTCACCGTGACGTACTCGCGCGGCGCACCGTACTGCAAATTTGTGCGCAGCTTCACCTCGACGAACAGCAGCACGCCGTCCTTCTCGGCGATGAGGTCGATCTCGCCGAAGCGGCAGCGCCACTCTCGTTCCACGATGCGGCAGCCGCGCTCGCTCAGATACTTTTCGACCAGCGCCTCGCCCCAGTCGCCGTCCTGCTTCGTGCTCATCGCCGCGCCTCCCACTTTTTGAGGAACGCCATGCGGTGCACGGGGCTCGGGCCGTACTGATCGAGCATCTGGTAGTGGAGCTTTGTGCCGTAGCCCTTGTGCCTGGCGAACTGATACTCGGGATACATCGGGTCGAGCACTTCGACCACATAATGGTCACGGCTGACCTTCGCCAGCACGCTCGCCGCGGCGATGGATAAGCTCGCGCCGTCCCCGCCGACGATGGTCTCGTGCGGCGTGGTGATCTTTGCCGACGCGCCGTGGTCGCGGTTGCCGTCGATGAGCGCATAGTCCGCTGGGATTTGCAGCGCATCGATGGCGAGCTGCATCGCCTTCATGCGTGCGCTCAAAATATCCGTTGCGTCGATCTCCTTCTCGTCGACGGACGCGATGGCGTAGGCGACGGCTTTTTCACAGATGACGGGAAACAGCGCCTCGCGCTTTTTCTCCGTCATCTTCTTGGAGTCATTCAGCCCCTCGATCTCACAGCCCTCCGGCAGGATGACGGCGGCGGCGTACACAGGGCCCATCAGCGGCCCCGCGCCCGCCTCGTCCACGCCGCAGACGGATGAAAAGCCCGCGGAGCGGGCTTTGTCCTCGTAGTGTAGGTTGACGCTCATGTGCGCTCGCCCTCCGGCGGGAATTCGAGCGTAAAGCGGCCGAGCTTGCCGCCGCGGAACTCGTCGAGCAGGATACGGCTCATGCGCTCGGTGTCGACCTCGCCGCCGGAGATCAGAAAGCCGCGCTTGCGCCCCGCCTTTTCGAGCAGTGCATAGCCGTCGTCCTCTTCCGAAACGGTGAGCTTGTAGCGCTCCTCGATGGCCTTGGGATAATTTTTGCCGAGGTAATCCATCAGGCGCATGGCGAGCTCTTCGATGTCGACGACCTCGTCGCGGATGGCGCCGGTGAAGGCTAAACGCACGCCGACGCTGCTGTCCTCAAATTTCGGCCACAGGATGCCTGGCGTATCAAGGAGCTCGAGCGTCTTGTCGACCGGCACCCACTGCTTCGTGCGCGTGACGCCGGGGCGGTCCTCCGCCTTGGCGCTCTTGCGGCCGGAGACCTTGTTGATGAACGTCGACTTGCCAACGTTCGGGATGCCGAGTACCATCACGCGCAGCACGCGGCCGATCTGGCCCTTGGCCTCGTAAGAGGCGATCTTATCGTGCAGCAGCGTGCGCACGGCGGAAGAAAACTGCTTCACGCCCCCGCCCTGCTTCGCGTCCGTTTCGATGACGGCGCAGCCGAGCGAGCGGAAATACGCCGCCCACTTTTTCGTCATCTCAGGGTCGGCCTGATCGACGCGGTTCAAAACGATCAAACGGGGCTTGCCCGCTGTCAGTTCGTCCACATCGGGGTTGCGGCTGCTCATCGGGATGCGCGCGTCCAGAATTTCGCACACGGCGTCTACGTTGCCGAGTTCCGCCGTGATCATGCGGCGGGTCTTGGTCATGTGCCCCGGGAACCAGCTCAGAGAATCCAACTGCATTTGCTCGTCCCCCTTTACTGCAAAAGGCCGATGCGGCCAAACTCGCGCTGCTCGGTCAGATAGTCGCGTCCCGGGAAGACGAGGAACACCGCCTTGCCGATCAGAAGGCGCGTGTCCACCGTGCCGAGCGAGGAATCGCGGCTGTCGTTCGAATGGTTGCGGTTGTCACCCATGAGGAAGACTTCGCCCTCCGGCACGGTAAGCGGGAACACGGTGCCCTCTTCGCGATAGGTGTAGTCGTTGATGTAGTCCTCGTCCAGAAGCTCGCCGTCCACATAGACCTGACCCAAGTTAAAGTCGATGTCCACGGTCTGGCCCGCGGTGGCGATGACGCGCTTGACGATGGGCTTCGAGTCAAAGGTCTCCTTGCGCGCGATGACGATATCGCCGACCTGATAGTCGCCGCAGAGCAGCGAGTTGACGACGAGAAGCCGGTCGCCGTCCTGCAGCGTCGGGATCATTGACGGGCCGGAAACGCCCATCAGCCGCACAAGAAACGTAAACACCAGCACAACGACCAGCAGCGCCGAGACGAGAGACGAGACCGTCTCATACACGTCGCGTCCGGGGATCTTTTCCACGATCTCCTCCTGCGGCTGCTCGCTGATCTCCATTTTCTGATCAAATTCGTCCATTTCGGTCTCCTAAACCCAGCGCCGCGCAGCGGCGGACTAACAGTCTCCCTCTGCGGCAAAATGCGCCTGATTTTCTAATGTATTATTGTAGCACGCTTTTTGAAAAAGGCAACAAAAAAAGCATGGCGGAAACGCCATGCTTTTTTGTTCTCAAAGAATCTGCCTTACAGCTTCTCGCGGATCTTGGCAGCCTTACCGACGCGGCCGCGCAGGTAATACAGCTTGGCGCGGCGAACATAACCGCTGCGCACGGTCTCGACCTTCTCGATGAGGGGGGAGTGGATGGGGAACACCTTCTCGACGCCGACGCCGTAGGCAAGACGACGAACGGTGAAGGTCTCCTCAAGACCGCCGTGCTTCTTCGCGATGACGATGCCCTCGAAGACCTGGATACGCTCGCGGGAGCCTTCCTTGATCTTGACATGAACGCGGACGGTGTCGCCGACGTTGATGACGGGCATTTCCTTTTTCAGCTGCTGGGATTCGAGCTCTTTGATGAGATCCATGGATATTTTCCTCCTATTTATAGGCGTTCTTGACCGCTTTTCTTCGGCGCTGTCGGGACTCTTTCACCCGCGCACGGCAGAGGACCGCCCTTTTCAAGCTATGGTAGCATATCACATCCCCAACGGGAATGCAAGCATTATTTGCAAAAACACGGCAGAAATCAGCGGAAAACGTTCATTTCCGCGTCGTAGACCTCTTTTCGGCGCACGCGAACAAAGTCCGGCGCGATCTCCGGCAGGTGCCGCGCGACCGCCGCGCCGATCAGCGCGGGGTTGAGGCCCGGGTCCTGCGCGGCGACGACCGCATCGGCGAGGATCACGCCCTCCCCCTCCGTCAGCGTGAGCGAGCGGATGAGCGGCGCAATGTTGAGCTCGGTCATGCCCTTGTGCTTCGTGCGCTTTTCGACAAAGATCTCCTCCTGCGTAAAAAACTCGCGGATGCGCTCGCACGCACCCTCGGGCACGCCGTTGTCGTATTCCATTTCGAGCTGCGCGCGCAGGTTGACCATCTCTCGCACGGGGCGCGTCACGCTATAGCAGTCCAGCACGCGAAGGCCTGCGGGCATACCGGTGTTCAGCGCCTCGGCCACGCCCGCGCCCGTGCTGTCTTCCACGCTTTCAAAGTCGAGGATCTCGCAGTCGCTCGACTGCCCCACGGGCAGCGGCAGCACGATGGACAGAATCGGGTGCGGGTGGAAGCCGTTGGAGTGCTTGATAGAAAGGCCCGCGCGCGGGAACACACGCTGGAACGTGCGCATCACGTCAAGATGCGAAATGTAGGACGCCTGATGCTCCTTGACAAAAACCAGCCGCAATTTAGACATCGCATTTCCCTCCCACCAGGCAGTTTGCGCCGCAGGCGTTGCAGTGCGTGCGGCAGTCCGGCGTCGTCACGCCCTCATAGCTCAGCGCGTGCTCGCGCTTCAAATACCCCGGTGCAACGCCGCAGGAGATCATGCTCCACGGCAGAATTTCATCCTCGCTGCGGCGGCGGTTGGCGTAAAAGTGCGGGTCAAGACCGCACTCCTCAAAGGCCTCCATCCAGCGGTTCAGATCAAAGTAGTCCTCCCACGCGCTGAGCGTTTCGCCCTTGCGCCACGCGGTCTCGATGACCTTGCCGAGCCGGCGGTCGCCGCAGGAGATGACCGCCTCCATAAAGCTCGTGGGCGAGGGGTGCCAGTTGTACGTGACGGACTTGGTGTTCATCGCCTCGCGCAGGAGCTTGACGCGGCGCTCGTACTCTTCAATGGGGATCTGCGGCTCCCACTGGAACGCCGTGTGCGGCTTTGGCACAAACCACGAGGTCGACACCGTGATGCGCACGCCGCGCGTCTTGTTGAGTGCGCTTTCGCGCCAGGCGTGCATGACATGGGCCGCGATGTCGGCAATGCCGAGCACGTCCTCGTCCGTCTCGGTCGGAAGGCCGAGCATGAAGTAGAGCTTGACCGCGCTGTATCCGCCCGCAAACGCGCGGCGGCAGGATTCGAGCAGATCTTCCTCCGTCAGATTCTTGTTGATGGCGTCGCGCAGTCTCTGCGTGCCCGCCTCGGGTGCAAACGTGAGGCCGGTCTTTCTGCCCTTTTGCAGCCGCTCCATCAGCGCCATGGAGAAGTTATCCGCACGCAGCGACGGCAGCGCGAGCGTCACATGCCGCTGGGCACAGAAGTCCTCTAAGTCGTCGCACAGCTCGACAAGGTGCGGATAGTCGGACGTCGAGAGCGACGAGAGCGTCATATCCTGATAGCCCGAGTCCTCGACGGCTTCAACGGCGTAGCCGCGCAGCAGCTCCTCCGAGCGGTTGCGCACGGGACGGTAGACATACCCCGCCTGACAGAAGCGGCAGCCGCGGATGCAGCCGCGAAACAGTTCGAGCGACACACGGTCCTGCACGATCTCGGTCGAGGGAACGATGGTCTTGGTCGGATAGTAGGCCTTGTCCATGTCCCGCATGATGCGCTTTAGGACGACCTTGGGCGCACCCTCGTTTGCCGTGATGGACTTGACCGTGCCGTCGTCGTTGTAGGCAACGTCGTAAAGGCTCGGCACATAGACGCCCGGGATCTGCGCGGCGCACACGAGAAACTCGTGCTTGCTCCAGCCCTCTCGCCGCGCCTGACGGTGCAGCTCGATGAGCTCGACATCCATCTCCTCGCCCTCGCCGATAAGAGCAAGATCGATAAAATCCGCGATGGGTTCGCAGTTGTACATCGCCGTGCCGCCCGCGACAACGAGCGGTGTGAGCGCCGTGCGTTCGCTCGCGTGCAGCGGCACGCCTGCTAAGTCCAGCATGTCGACCATCGCGGGGAACGCCATCTCATAGCCAATGGAAAAGGCGATGATGTCAAAATCCTTGATCGGGTCAAACGATTCGAGCGCGTAGAGCGGGATGTTCGCATTTCGCATCTCCTGCTCCATGTCGCCCCAGGGGGCGAAGCAGCGCTCGCACCACACGCCCTCAATATTGTTCATCACACCGTACAGAATGCGCATGCCGAGGTTCGACATGCCGATCTCATACGTGTCGGGAAAGCAGAAGGCGACGCGCGTGTCGACCTTGCTCTTGTCCTTCATGATCGCGTTGAATTCCCCGCCGACATAGCGTGCGGGCTTCTGCACGCGGGGCAAAATGCGTTCCAATCTCTTATCCACAAAAGTTCTCCTCTGAAGTAAGCAAAAATAAAAAGCCGAAAATGGGCACAAACATCCATTTTCGGCTATTCTACACTTTTATTGCGCGACGCGCAAGTCTCAGTTCTTTGAGCGCGCTCAAAAGCAGTGCCAGTGCGGCAAAAATAACGAGCGCGCCGCCGCGCGTCTGCACATAGAGATACACTGCCCCGCCCAGCAGCGCGAGTGAACAGAGAACGCCCGCAAGCGCCGCGACCGCGTCGCCCACGAGCGGGCCAAACAACGCCGAGACCGCAAGATTCAGCGCGTGCGAACCGTCGAGCGGCGGGATGGGCAGCAGGTTGAACGCGCAGAGCAGAATGTGCGCGCCAGCGAAGACGAAGCCATCCACCCACACATAGTGCAGCGAAAACCACGCCGTCAGAACGCCGCAGACGAGGTTCATGCCGCAGCCCGCGAGCGTGACGACAAGCTCACGCCCGTAAGAGAGCCTTTGCGCTCCGCGCGCGTGCAGCACCGCGCCAAACGCGCTGAGACGCAGCCCCTCGATGGGCACGTGGAATTCCCGCAGCGCCAGAAGATGCCCGCACTCGTGCAGCGCGGCGGCCAGCAAAATCGAGAGCACGATCGTCAGCGGACTCACGATGGCCACGAGCAGAATGAGCAGCCAGAAGCTCCACGAAACGTGGAGCCCGCGTTCAGGGAACCACATAGTAAACAGGGTTTAGATACTCTTCCCCGTCGTGCACCTCAAAGTGGAGGTGCGAGCCCGTGGCGTTGCCGGTCGAGCCAACTTTAGCGATCGCATCGCCCTTTTTGACACTCTGTCCCGCGCTCGCGGTGATGGCGCTACAATGGGCGTAGAGCGTTGAAAATCCGCCCTCGTGGTTGACCGTCACATAGTTGCCGAGGATATTGCTCTCCCCCACCGTGCCGACGGTGCCGTCGGCAAAGCAGGCGACAGAGGCGCCCTCCTCGCCCGCGATGTCCATGCCGTAATGGAAGCACTCGCCCGCGCCGTTCGGGTCGTCGCGCCAGCCGAACGGCGATGTCACCGTGCCGGACAGCGGCGTCGTGTACGAAAAGCCTAAAATGCGCTGCTCGCCCACGGCGAGTGCGGGCAGCTCCCGCGCACTCGTGAGGTCGGAGACGTCCTGCTCCGAGACCGTCATGCCGATCAGATTGCCCGAGACCTCCTGCGCCTTGCTCTCGCCGCCAAACACCGCGACATAGGCCTCCGACAGCGAATCGCCCCAGTCCTGCTCGCCGGATGCCGCACGCCCGACCGCGGAAAACGCCGAGATGAAGTCCGCGTCGCGCACCAGCCACTGCCCCAGCGTCCCGCGCAGCGCGCTTAAGTTCCCCGGCATCAGCAGCTTGAGGCCAATGAGCGCCACAAACAGCGCCCCGCAGACGATGAGCTGCACCCAAAGCCGCGGCACTCCCATTTCCTTGCCGCGAGACACGCGCGATGTGCGCGTTCGCGGCGCAACGCGCTTCCCGCTCCCGCTGTATGTTGTCCACTGCCGCCGCTTCTTCATGCCGCCCGCCTCCCGTCCATTTCTGCCATAGCCTATGTGGACGAGGAGAAAAAAATACCTCCGCCATGTAGCGGAGGTACTTGAGGCCATTTTATTCTTCCATTTTATACGCCGCGTAGACGTTTCTTCTTGTAAAGTCAGTTACCTTGCCAAATATGACGTCCGGCAGCTTTGTGACGGCGTCCTCGGCCTTGGCGCTCGCATCGATGAGACCGTTTTCGCGGCAGTAGGACATTGCGCCGTCGTAGGGGCCGGCCTTGCCGGTCTTTCGCAGCTGGGCGACACGGCGGGAGAGGGCCTCGTCGCGCGGCGCGAGCAGCATCGCGAGCTCGCCGACGGTCATTTTATCGTCGAGGCGCAGCTTGTTGTCCGTGAAGACGATGGCTCGCGTCTTTGCAAGCGCGACGAGCTTTTCAAACAGCGGATCGTCGCGCCCGACATCCGTAAACGGACTCTCCTCCATCAGCTCGCCCACGCTGACAACGCGGTAGCCGTACTCCTTAAGAAGCGCGAGCTGCTTGCCCAGCGCGAACGCGACCGGCGTGCGCTTGGCCATGTTGTAGCCGTCCTTCTGGAAGATGATCTGTCCGCAGAAGAAGTCCGGGTCCTTTTCGAGCGCCTTGCGCATCGGCTCGACCATCGCGTCGATCTCCGCCTGAAGCGCCGCCTCAGGGTCCTCGTGCGTCGAGGGCAGCCAGCCCGCGCCGTCGAACGACGCGGCCATATACTGGTATCCCATGCGCTCGTAGACGTCGTAACTCGTGAAGCCGCCCGCCATCTTGTCGACATAGTGCGGCGGGCGCGCGAGCGTGAGCGTATAGCCGTAGCGCTCACGCATCAGCGTGTCGAGGCGCGTCAGGTCCGCGACCGCGGCGTCAAAGCCAGGCAGGTACTCGCGCGCGCCGTAGACAAACGGCTTTTTGCCGAAGATGATGTGGCGGTAGCCGTGGTTTGTGATCTGATGTCCCTCGTCGAGCATGCGGCGGATCAGGCGGTCGTTGTGCACGGCTCCGCCTTTGTCGTCGCAGTGGATATCGGGGTAGTGGTCGAATTTGACGCCGCCCCACGCCGCGCTGCCGAGCTTGCCCGCCTCGTCGGGGTAGTTCTCGCTCGTGTCGCCGATGACGTCGAAGCTGCCCTTTGCGCCGTACTGCGCGAGCGTGTCGAGCAGCACATCCGTCAGCGTTTTGCCCTCAAATCGGTCGGGCGATGCGGGAAGGCCCATCGGGCCGTCGTCGAACGTCATCGCGCAGATGCGTTCGCCCGTCTTCACGCGCTCGATGCGGCGCGTGTAGCCGACGTAGTGCTTTTCCGCGGGCGTGATGATCTTCTTAACGATCTTCTTTCCCTTTTTGCCGAGTTTAACGATCCATGACATGCCATCCATCCTCCCTGGTGGTAAAGTCCTGCAAGGCGCATTTTACGGTAAAGAGCATTCCATTTACTCGTCTTTTTACGCCTGCGTTTGTCTTCTCTCTTTTGGTCTTCTGGCTTCTCGCTACGCACATTGCGCGGCCACGGCGGCCTTCGACCTGCTTCGCGCCCCGCAGGAGCGCTGCCTTGACGGCGGAAAGCGACAGCTCGTCCGCTTCCAGCACCGTCACGCCGCCGCCGACCTCTTCTGGCACATGTGCGTCGCTGCCCGCAGTGACGGGCTTTTTCCATTTTTGCGCCAGCTCGCGCGCCATGGCGTTGGCGCTTTTGTTCTTGCGGTCGGCACGGCTGTTCCAGATCTCGACGCCGTCAAGCCGGCTCATCACATCGTCGAGCCGGTTCGCGTCTGTGCTGTGCTCAAAGGGATGCGCGATGACCGCCAGCCCGCCCTGTGCGTGAATGGCCGTGACCGACTCGGAAAACTTCCTCGTTTCGATGGGTTCTCTCACAAAGAGACCCAGCAGATGCCCGCGCTCGGTCGAAACCTCGGTCGCGGGGATGACGAGAAAATCGTCGAATTCCGGAACCTCGTCCAGCACGCGGTCGTGGTCGCAGATGGCGACACCGTTCAGCCCGCGCTCGCGCGCAAGCGCAACGATCTCGCTCAGGCTCATGCAGCCGTCGAACGACCGCTCGGAATGAATGTGCAGATCGAGCCGCAGCTCCATGATTCTCTCCCCCTTCTCAGCGCTCAAACAGGCTCTTTTTAAGGTATGCGCGCATGACCTTGCCATCGCCCTTGGCGCTCAAGGCCTCTTTCGCCGTGAAGAAATCGCCGAGACCGCGCAGGCCCTCCTTGACGCGGCCCGCCTTCAGATAGCTCAGTGCAGCGACCGTGTCGTTGAGGAAAAAGCGCATTTTTACACCCGTCCGGTAGTCCTTCGCCGTGTAGGTGACTTGCCCGCCCTGCGCGGCCTGCGCGTAGTGCGCGACGATGGGACTCTGCGCCGCCTCCGTCATCGGGAAACTGCCCCACACGCGGGGGTTGACTTCCAAAATACAGTCCCCTTTGAACTCAACCATGGCAAGGCCTGTAAAGTGAAACGACTTGAGCAGTTCGTAAGCCTCGTCGATCATCTTTTCATCATAAAAGCTCTCGCAGCAGGTCGACGGCCCACCTGTGATCGGATACTCGCGCACGCGACGGTGGCACAGCGCGCCGAGCAGCTCGCTCTCGCGGCCGAGCAGCAGACTCACGCCCGCGCCCGCGCCCGTGATCTTCTGCTGCACGATGGGGCTCGGGTCGTAGCGCTGCATCTTTTCCATGATGGCGTCGAATTCCGCCTCGTTGTTCGCCACGGCGTAGCGGTCGGCAGCCTTGAGGCCGAACTTTTCTCCGCAGTGCGGCTTGACGACGACGGGATAGCTCTCCGGCGTGCCGTCGTACTCGCGCGGCACAGGAATGCCAAGCTCCAGCGCGCGCTGATGCACGCTCTCCTTGTCGTTGAGCGCGTCGAGCGTCTCCTTCGGCGCGATGAGGAAGTTCGCCAGCGCGGCAAACTCCTCCCGACGGGCGGCGACGGTGTTGAGCGTCACCGCGCCGACGCAAAATAGCACCGGATGCTCATACTCTTTGAGTATACTCAGCAGCTTTTCGGCGTAATCCGCATCCGCACACGCGCCGTCGATCCAGCGGAAATCATCGCAGGACTTCGACACCGACACTGCGGGTGCGCTCTTGACGTCCGCCCTTGTCTGCGTCACGACCACGCGGTAGCCCGCGCGGTGCAGCGCACGCACCGCCGCGATGGACGAGCGGTATTTTCCATCCGTCACAAGCGCTGTTTTCATCTTATCATCACCGCCGTTTTTCTTTTGATCTGCCTGCCATGATACCAAACTCCCCCGCAAATTGCAAGAGCGCACGATCCATCGCCTGTATTTCATAAAATACAGTTTATCATTGAAAAAAGCGATGAAACGCCTTGCTTTTTTCGTCCTCTCATATTATTCTTTTCAAAGTAGAACGACATTCCGGAGGAAACCCGTCTTATGAACGATATCAGCCTCAAGCAGCTTGAAATTTTCGTCGCCGTTGTGGAATACGGCGGCTTCACCCGTGCGGCGGAGGAACTGTTCTTCAACCAGTCCACCGTGAGCGCGCACATTTCTCTTTTAGAGCAGGCGCTCGGCAAGGAGCTGTTCGTGCGCTCCAACCGCCGCCATGTTCGCTTGACGAAGGAGGGCGAACAGGTCTACCCCATCGCAAGGCGCATTCTGAATGACTGCGCCGCGCTGCGCACGCTGTTCTCCGACGCGGACAGCTCCCCCGTGGTCGCGCTCGGCGCGTCCACCGTGCCGGGGCAATATCTGGTGCCGGGCTACCTCGCTGCGTTTTTGAAGCGCGAGCCGGAGTTCCGTTATTCCCTGCGTCGCGGCGACAGCGAGCAGGTGCACCGGATGCTGAAATCCGGCCAGATCGCCGTCGGCTTTGTCGGCGCGGTCAGTGAGCCGGAAAATGTCGACTACTTCCCTCTCTACGACGACAGGCTCGTGATCGCCGCGCCGAACAACGAGCACTACCGCGCGTTCAGAGAGCGCGGCGTCTACGGCCGCGAGCTGCTGCTTGAAGAGCCGTTCGTCTCGCGCGAAGAGGGCTCCGGCACAGACACGAGCCTGCAAAACTATCTGCGCACGCTCGGCCTCTCCCACGATATGCTGCATGTCGTGGCGCGCGTGGACGATCCCGAGGCCATCAAGCAGATGGTCTCCGGCGGCGTGGGCGTTGCCGTGCTCTCGGCGCTCGCCGTGGAGCAGGAGGTCCAAAACGGCACGCTGCTCGCCTTCGAGATGGACAAAAGCGCGCTCAAGCGCACGATCTATCTCATCACGCTCAAATCGCAGCAGCTCTCCCGCATGGAGCAAAAGCTCGTCGACTTTTTGAAAAGCCCGCACCGCAGGAAGCGCGCCGAAGCGCAGAATTAAGTCAAAAAAGGCACGGCAAAAGCCGTGCCTTTCATTTTGTCTTTTTACTTCTTGAGGAAGCCGAACAGGCCGTGCTTTTCATACGGCTTGCTCGTCATGGAGACGAAGTCATAGCCGGTCTTGGTGATGGTCTCGCGCAGCTTCGCCTCGTCGATGGGCTCTTCGCTGATGATGTCCGCTTCGCCCCTGGAGTGGGAGGCGGAGACTTTCTTCACGGAGAACGCGTTGCGGATGGCGTCGTTGATGTGCGATTCGCACATGCCGCACATCATGCCGTCGATCTTCACTTTGGTTTCGTACATGTTAAGATCATTTCCTTTCATACGGCGCAGGAGACGCGGGTGGATAAGTCCCGCGTCTCCTGTGCTATTTAATGCTGCTTACTGTGACAGGTGCCGTGCATAGCGCAGTGTGCACAGTTACAGCCACAGGAGTTTCTTCCCCTCTTTCTCTGCCGGATAAGATAGGTGGAGATAGCAATGATTATGGCAAGCAGGATAGCAGAGACGATGATCGTCGACAGGTTTGCGGTAACCCAGTTCAACACGGAAATCACTCCTTTCGCAGGGTATCGGGGTTAAGGGATCAGTGCTTGTCGCTCAGCTTGGTAGCTTCCTTGTAGGGCTTGAAGAGCATGTAGATCATACCGACGAGGACAACGATGGCCGCGATCAGGCCGATGACGTTCAGGCTGCCGGTAAAAGCGTTGCCGAACTGGTTGATCATCAGGGCAATGAGGTAAGCAAAGCCGCACTGATAGCCGATGGCGAACCAGGTCCACTTCGCGTTGTTCATCTCGCGCTTGATCGCGCCGATGGCCGCGAAGCACGGAGCGCACAGCAGGTTGAACACCAGGAAGGAATAACCGGTGATGCCGGTGAAGGCCGCCGCGATATTCTGGTAAACGGTCAGCTCACCGCCGCCGTAGAGGATGCCGAGCGTACCAACGATGTTCTCCTTGGCGACAAGGCCAGTGATGGAGGCGACGGTCGCCTGCCAGTTGCCCCAGCCGAGCGGGATGAAAATCCAGGCAATCAGGTTGCCGATCTTAGCAAGGATAGAGGAGTCGATCTGGTCCTCAGAGAGCATCTGGAACGTGCCGTCGACCCAGCCAAAGTAGGTGGTGAACCACACGAAGATAGTGGAAAGCAGGATGATGGTACCGGCCTTCTTGATGAACGACCAGCCGCGCTCCCACATGCTGCGCAGCACGTTGCCGAGGGTCGGCCAGTGGTAGGCAGGCAGCTCCATGACGAACGGAGCGGGATCACCGGAGAACATCTTGGTCTTCTTCAGCATGATACCGGAGATGATGATGGCTGCCATACCGATGAAGTAAGCGGAGGTGGAGACCCAGGCACTGCCGCCGAAGAGGGCGCCGGCGATCATGCCGATGAACGGAACCTTGGCGCCGCAGGGGATGAACGTGGTGGTCATGATCGTCATACGGCGGTCACGCTCGTTTTCAATGGTACGGGAGGCCATGACGCCCGGAACGCCGCAGCCCACACCGATGAGCATGGGGATGAAGGACTTACCGGAAAGGCCGAACTTGCGGAAGATACGGTCGAGCACGAAGGCGATACGGGCCATGTAGCCGCAGGCCTCGAGGAAGGCGAGCATCAGGAACAGAACCAGCATCTGCGGCACGAAGCCGAGCACCGCGCCGACACCGGCGACGATACCGTCGAGGATCAGGCCGTTGAGCCAGTCAGCCGTACCGGCAGCGTCAAGCGCATCGCCGATCAGAACGGGCACGCCCGGGACCCATACGCCATAGTCTGCCGGGTCGGGCTCGTCAAAGCCGTTCTCTTCAAAGTAGCTGACAGCATCCACATAGGTCATGCCGACGGTGGAATCTTCGTCCGCATCATCGGGGATGGCGTCATAGTAGGCGGTCATTTCGTTGATGGCGAGCGTCTCTTCATCTTCCACGTCAACGGTGGCGGTGTCTTCGGTGGGCTGGAATGCCTTGAGCTCTTCGAGCGCCGCGTCGGCGTCAAGCTCTTCGTCGCCCGTGTCGATGCCCGCGAAGGCGCTGACAGCCTCGGAGGCGGCGGTGTAATCGTCGCTTGCCTCGCCGTAGGCGGCGGAGCCAATGCCCAGCAGGTGCCAGCCATCGCCGAACACGCCGTCGTTTGCCCAGTCGGTCGCGGGCGCGCCCACGGCGACCATGGCAATGTAGTAAACAAGGAACATCACGACCGCGAAGATGGGCAGGCCCAGCCAGCGGTTGGTGACGACCTTATCGATCTTATCGGAGGTGGAGAGCTTTTCGCTGCTCTTTTTCTTGTAGCAGCCCTTGATGAGCTGTGCGATGTAGATGTAGCGCTCGTTGGTGATGATGCTCTCGGCGTCGTCGTCAAGCTCGGTCTCCGCCGCCTTGATGTCCTCTTCGATGTGGTTCATCGTCTCGGTGGGGATGGTGAGCTTTTCGAGCACCTTGTCGTCGCGCTCAAAGATCTTGATCGCGTACCAGCGCTGCTGCTCTTCCGGCAGGGAGTGCACGGCCGCCTCTTCGATGTGGGCGATGGCGTGCTCGACAGGGCCGGAGAAGGTGTGCATCGGGACGGTCTTGGTGCCCTTAGCGGCGCGGATGGCAGCCTCGGCAGCGTCCATGACGCCGTCGCCCTTGAGTGCGGAGATCTCGATGATCTCGCAGCCAAGCTCACGGGAGAGCTCCTTGACGTTGATCTCATCACCGTTCTTGCGGACGATATCCATCATGTTGATGGCGATGACCACGGGGATGCCGAGCTCAGTGAGCTGGGTGGTGAGATACAGGTTACGCTCGAGGTTCGTGCCGTCGATGATGTTCAGGATCGCGTCGGGACGCTCGGTGATGAGGTAGTTACGGGCGACGACTTCCTCCAGCGTGTAGGGGGACAGGGAGTAAATACCGGGAAGGTCCATGATGACCACGTCATCGTGCTTCTTGAGCTTACCTTCCTTCTTTTCCACGGTGACGCCAGGCCAGTTGCCGACGAACTGGTTCGAGCCGGTCAGGGCGTTAAACAGCGTCGTCTTACCGCAGTTGGGGTTGCCCGCAAGGGCAATTTTGATCTGCTTTTCCATGTTTCTTACTGCTCCTTCTTGTTAAGTTTCCTTAACTTATGTAGAAATAAATTATTCAACTTCGATCATTTCGGTGTCCGCCTTACGCAGCGACAGCTCGTAGCCGCGCACGGTGACCTCCATCGGGTCGCCCAGGGGCGCGACCTTGCGCACGAACACCTCAGTGCCCTTGGTGATGCCCATATCCATGATACGGCGCTTGACGGGGCCCTCGCCATGGAGCTTGACGACTTTGACGGTCTCGCCGATCTTGACTTCACGCAGTGTTTTCATAATCTCTCTCCTTTTATTTGAAAAATTGCTCAAACCATGATTTTTCTTGCCATTTCTTCACTAATGGCAACGCGGGCTTCCTTGACCTTGACGATCACGTTCCCGCCGAGCGACGACACGATACTCACCGTGCCCCCGGCCACAAAGCCGAGATCTTCGAGATGCTTTTTGACTTCAGCGCTCCCGCCGACTTTGAGGATAGTATTTTCTTCTCCGGCATTCGCCAGTGTAAGCGGCATCATTACTTATCCCTCCGCATGCTGTTGGTCTGGCACTTTTCTGCCCGCGGCGATCCGCAATTCGCCGGCGCAAAGTTAGTGTCGTTTAACTTTCGCCCGTAAGTTTAATCTCTCTAACCTATTTTGTCAAGAGGTTTTGTGAACATTTTTTTAATGCTTGCATTTTTTGTTAGAGCATGTTAACCTATTATCGTACTTTATTGCGAAGTTGGTGAAACCGCACATGAAAATCCAAAAGGCATCTGAAGATTATCTCGAATCCATGCTGATGATGAAAGAGCAGCACGGCTATATCCGTTCGATCGACGTGGCCGACCATCTGGGCGTGACGAAGCCCAGCGTCACCTACGCGACCAAGCGCCTGCGCGAAAACGGATATATCGAGATGGACCGCGACGGCCTCATCACGCTGACAGACCGCGGCATGGCGATCGCAGCAAAGATGCTCGACCGCCACCACACGCTCACAAAATTTCTCATCGCCCTCGGCGTGGACGAAAAGACCGCTGAGGAGGATGCGTGCAAGATCGAGCACGACATCAGCCAGCAGACATACGACGCGATCTGCGAGCACGCAAGGCTGCACCTTTGAATGCAGGATCAACGGCCCCATGCTTTCGGCATGGGGCCGTTTTCTTATATTTATCATATAATTTTGTCGATATCTTCCCTTTTTCTCCCGCCGCGCAGGAACAAATCCTCCGGTTTTTTCGTCAAAAAGGAAAAATAAAAAAATTTTACAGTTTCGTGAAGCATTTTGCCGGAAAATGCGTCTATTCAAGTAGAAACACTTTTTCACGAGGAAAGGAGGCGCTGCACGATGGAAGACGCGCAGATCATCGAGCTGTTCTTTGCGCGCTCGGAGGATGCCATCAGCGAGCTGGACAAGAAATACGGCAAGCTCTGCCACAAGCTCGCGGACAACATCCTTGCAAGCGCGCAGGATGCGGAGGAGTGCGTGAACGATGCCTATTTAAGCACCTGGAACGCGATCCCGCCGCAGCGTCCGGAGTCGCTTCCGGCGTTTGTCGGCACGCTCGTCCGCCGCTGTTCGATCACGCGCTATCGTGCCAACACGGCAATGAAACGAAACAGCCATTACGATATGTGCATGGAGGAGCTTGAAACGTTCCTCGCTTCGCCTCAGCAGGCGATGGAGGAGCACTATGCGGCCAGAGAGCTCGCCGCCGCGATTGAGCGCTTTCTTGACACACAGAGCAAGGAAAACCGTGTGCTCTTCATGCGCCGCTACTGGTACGCCGACAGCTTTGCCGAGATCGGCAAGCTCCTCGGCATCACCGAGGGCAACGCCCGATTGCGCCTGACGCGTATGCGCAAGCAGCTCAAGACCTATCTGACCGAACAGGAGGTGCTGGTATGACACCCGAGCTTTTTTCCGACGCCATGAACGAGATCGGCGCGAAATACGTCGAAGAGGCCCTGGCCTACAAGCGCCCCGCGCAGCGGAGCTTCTGGAGCAAGCTCGCCAAGCGCGCGGCCATGGTCGCTCTGGTCGCTCTGCTCGCGCTCAGCGGCTTTGCCGCCGCCAGTCCCGCCGCGCGGGCCGCTATGATCCACTGGGTGGAGACGTGGACGGGCTCGCAGGTCTCCTATGAATACACGGGCGACGCCCCCACCGGCGAGCTGCCGTTCTACGCGATCACCGCCCTGCCGGACGGCTACACGCTGGACGAAGATATGAGCTACGAGGACTCCGGCTTCCGCCAGCTCTGCTATCAAAGCGGCGACGACCTCATCCTTTTCAGCTATATCTACATGCAGGACGATTCGTTCAGCTATTACGACATGGGCGAGGACACCCAAATCTCCGAGATCACCGTCAACGGCTGCAAGGGCAAGTTCTTCCTTGCGAGTGATCCGTCGCTGTGGAGCACGCTCGAGTGGATCGACGAGGAGAGCAATCTCCACTTCTCGCTCGACGCCAGCGGCGATGAAGCCGTCCTGCGCGCTCTGGCCGAGAGCGTGGCGGTCACGGAGAAGACCGTCGATCTTTCCGACGACGATGAAGACGAGAATA
>OJOF01000593.1_pt1 | contig 31751 bp, 28 predicted proteins | sample 1598181 | NCBI WGS metagenome assembly OJOF01 (sample SAMN01915226, study PRJEB22387) | human gut metagenome | isolation source: stool | host: Homo sapiens | place: USA
ATACCGTGTGCAAACAGAAAATAAACAGAAAGATGTGTAAAACATATCAAAGATAAAAGAATTAGTTACCTTGACCGATTCCCACCCCTGCGAATAAATGGGCAATTATTGTGCCGTTTCCGAGTATATGAGTGAACAGAAAAATATAAATATCCGCAACAAGCGCGCGACGTTCGACTATGAGATTCTGGAAGAGTACGTTGCGGGCGTCGTATTGGTCGGCACCGAGATCAAGTCGATCCGTGCGGGCCGGGCTTCGCTGACCGATTCGTTCTGCTATTTCGACCGTGGCGAGCTTTGGATCCGCGGCGTCAATATCGCCGAGTACGCGTGGGGCACCTGCAACAACCACACGCCGCGCCGCGACCGCAAGCTGCTGCTCAACCGCCGCGAGCTGGACAAACTCCAGCGCGCCGGACAGGACAAGGGCCTTACGATCGTGGGTCTGCGCATGTTTCTCAACGAGCGCGGGCTGGTGAAGATCGTCATAGGGCTTGCCCGCGGCCGCAAGACCTACGACAAACGCGAATACCTGAAGGAAAACGACGCCAAGCGGGAGATCGACAAGGCGATGAAAAACTACAGACGATGATACGGGCGATTTTTCTGGATGTGGACGGGACGCTGATCAGTTTCAGTACGCATGAAATTCCCGCTTCGGCGCTTCGGGCGCTGGCGCAGGCGCATGAGCGCGGCGTACGGCTTTTTATCGCCACGGGGCGCGCCGCGAACGATCTCGGACCGCTCGAAGGAATTCCTTACGACGGCGTGGTGTCGCTCAACGGCGCCCGTTGTGTGGCCAGCGACGGCCGTGTCGTCAGCTTGCATCCGATTCCGCGGGCCGATTTCGAACGCGCTTTGGCACTCTCCGAGGAGCAGGGCTTTGCAATGGGGCTGGAACTGGAAGAGGGCGTTTTCGTCAATCGCGTGACGCCCGACGTCGAGCGGGTCGCGCATATGGTGGCGCATCCGGTGCCCGAACAGACCGACCTGCGCGAGCTTTTCGGCCGGGCCGAATGTTGTCAGCTCTGCTTCTATTTCGATGCGCAGACCCAGCGGCGGGTCATGGCCGAGCTGCCGACACTCGTGGCGAGCCGCTGGTGCCCGATTTTCGCCGATGTCAATGTCGCCGGCATCGACAAGGCGACCGGAATGGAGGAGTTTATGCGCAGTTACGGCTTCTCGGCGGCCGAGGTCGCGGCTTTCGGCGACGGCGGCAACGACGTGGCGATGCTGCGTGCCGCAGGGGTAGGCGTGGCGATGGGCAACGCCTGCGACGAGGCGCTGAACGCCGCCGACTACGTGACCGCTTCGGTCGATGACGACGGTATCGCAAAGGCGCTGGCGCATCTGGGGGTGATTTGACGGGCGTCAGCAGGCCTTTTGTTCCGAAACGGCGAAGCCGTCCTCCGCGGAGTCGCTTTGGAAAATGGATTTATGAATGACGTCACGGGCGGCGCATGCGCCGGCGGGAACGGAAGTTGGGGAGGTAAATTATAAAATCATATGAGTCTTATTCTTTGTATCGAGACCGGCACGGACATCTGTTCGGTCGGTATTGCGAAAGACGGGGAGCTGCTTTCGCTGCGCGAGAGCGACGAGGGGCGCGACCATGCCCGCAAGGTCGGCGTGTTCGTCGATGAACTTCTGCGCGAAACGGGCATTGCGCCCGACGAGCTGGACGCCGTGGCGGTCGGCAAAGGTCCCGGCTCCTATACGGGACTGCGCATCGGCGTGTCGTTCGCCAAGGGATTGTGTTACGGATTGCAGAAGCCGCTGATCGCCGTGGGATCGCTCGACGCGCTGACGGAAGTTGCCCGCGAAGATTACGAAGCTGGTATTCTTTCTGTTTCCGACTGGGACCGTGCACTGCTCTGCCCGATGGTCGATGCCCGCCGCATGGAGGTTTATGCGCAGGTCTTCGATGCGGAGGGCCGTCCGCAGAACGAGGTCACGGCCGAGGTGATCGATGCCGGCAGCTTCCGGGAATTCCGGGAGCAGGGCCGTCCGTTCGTGATTTTCGGCAGCGGCGCCCGCAAATGCGCCGACGTGCTTGCCGGCGCCGAGTTCGTCGAGGTGGCCCCTTCGGCCCGCGGTCTTGCGCGGCTGGCCCAGCAGGCGCTCGACGAAGGCCGTACGGAGGATATCGCTTACTTCGAACCTTTCTACCTGAAGGATTTCGTCGTCACGACCTCGAAGAAAAGTCTGTTTTAGTTCCGTTGCCGACATATGACCGAAGCGGAACTGGTAAAGAGTCTTTCGGAGCGGTTCTATTCGGACTTCGCCGATACGGTGGCCCGGCGGGTGCGCGATGCGGGTGCGGTGGAGCTGCTTTATCGGGTGGCGACCTCTTCGTATGCTAACCTGCCGAAGCCTGCGAGACACAAAGCGGCCTTCAGGAGCGCCTATGTGCTCGAAAAGATCTATTTCGCCGCTCCCGATGCGTTCATGCCCTTTGCCGGGGCGTTCTGTGACAGGGACTTCCCCGCTTGTACGGACCGGAGTGCGCAGCGCCATTTCGCAAAGATCATGGCCGACCTGCTGGGACGTTATACGCCCGATTCCTCTTCGCTGGAGCGTATCGCCGAGACGGCGGCGCAGTGGGCCGTCGATCCCGGCACGAAGGTCGCGGTGCGGATCTGGGCCGTCGAGGTGCTGAAACACTGCCGTGAGCGGGTCGGCTGGGTGGCGGAGGCGTGGGACGATCTTGTCGAGACGATGGCGCACGGCGCGACGCCGGGCATCGAATGTCGGATGCGCAAGAGCTGGAAGCCGGGCCGGAGCGACAAAGCCTGAAAAAATAATCCGGGATTAATTCGGACCACGGGATGAGTCCGGAGCATGTAATACCTCGTAAAACAAATCCCCGCGAACTTGCTTCGCGGGGATTTTGTTGCGGTATGTCGTTCGGTTATTTCACGCTGCCGATCACGGCCTTCAGGCGCTGTTTGAAGTTGTCGCCGATAATGGTCATGGAATCGGTCTTTTCGAACAGTGCGGCCTTGTTCTTCGCATAGGCTCCGATGAATTCGGCGATGCGGAACGGCTCTTCGAGGATGAAGTTGGGGCACTGCGAAACGCGCAGGTACTCTTCGGGCAGCATCAGATAGGGTTCGCTGTGGGCGCCCTGCTCGGTCTTGAATTCGACGGTCAGGTCGAGACAGCGTTTGAAGACGCCGCTCATGCCGTACAGGTCGGCCTGATGCGCCGTCGCATAGTCGTCGAACGCGAGTTCGATCTCCACCGGAGCGTCGCAGGCCGTCGTGCCCGTGTAGATCACCGGCGCGAGCGTGTAGCCGTCGTAGGTCCACTCCCCGGCCTTCGGGAAGCGCGAGTAGGCCAGTTCTTTGCCGTTGACCTTTACAGACTTGGGCGGGAAAACGGCCGGGAAGCGCAGTTCGTAGCTGCGGCTGTCGGACGCGCCCGCAAACGAACCCTCGCGGGGCGAAATGCGTACGCGCACCGTGTTGCCCTCCTGCTTTTTGGTGACCGTCGTCACGGCGTAGTTCGTCTTGTACTGCTGGCTCATGCCGTCGTCCTCGTAGTGGCGCAGCTGCCCGTCGCCGCCCGGAATGAAGGTCAGCACCAGCGTATCGCACGGCAGCTGGAGGTTCTTTACAGTTGCCGGATTCATCGGAATGATCGAGCCTGCCTTGGCGTAATGGGGATTTTCCGCCAGCGTGTAGTGCAGCTCCTCGGTGCGGCCGCCTTCGTACATCGAGCCGGTCGCGCAGTCGAACCACGTCCCTTCGGGGAACCAGATCGTGCGGGGGGCCAGACCCGTTATGCTGTCCACCGGCTGGGTGATGGTCGTGGCGAGGATGTCGTTGCCGAACATGAACTGTTCGGGCGTCTCGTACGCCTTGTCCGATTCGGGATAGTCGTAGTACATCGGGCGGCACATGCCGACGCCCGTGTCGTAATTCTCGCGGGCCGCATTATAGATATAGGGTGCCAGCGTGTAGCGCAGGCGGATGGCGTCGCGCATGAGGAACATATGGTCGGGAAAACACCAGATGCAGCGTTCGATGCGCGGGTCTTTGGTCGAATGGGTTTTGAAGATCGGGGTGAAGACGCCGTATTGCAGCCAGCGCGTGTAAAGTTCCGGATCGGTCGCCTTCTGCGTCTTGTGGAACATGTGGCCGCCGATGTCGTGGCCCCACCAGCCGTAGTTGACGTTCGAAGCCGTAGCCGTGAAGTAGGGCAGGTAGGCGAGCATGGGCCATGTGGCGTAGGTGTCGCCCGAAAATGCCAGCGGATAGCGGTGGCTGCCCAGCCCGCCCCAGCGGTGGTAGATGAAGGGGCGCAGTCCGGGGTTCTGACGCTCCGCATGGTTGAAGAAGGTGTGGTTGAGCCAGAAGGTGTTGCTCAGTCCGGGGGTGTATTTCGACTCTTTCCACTGCTGCCAGTCGAGCCACCAGAAGTCCACGCCGTTGCGTTCCATCGGTTCGAGTACGGTTTTGAAATAGGCGTCGGCCCATTTCCGTTCGTCGATTTTGAACGGTACGCTCTTGCCTTTCTCAGACCATCCGTACTCTTTGGTAAAGTCGTCGTATACAGCTTCGTAAGGTTGGATACCTGAAGCGGGATGGAGGTTGAGCGCCACCTTCAGCTCTTCGTTTTCGGTCCATTTGAGGAAGTTCGCGGGCGAGGGGAACAGCTCCTTCTGCCACGTGTAGCCGGTCCAGCCGATGCGCTGTCCGTATTCGTCCTTCGGCGAATTGCTCTTGCGCAGGCCCCATGTCTCGTGCCAGTCCATATCGACGATCAGCACGTCGATCGGCACGTCCATCGACTTGAGTTTGTTCACCAGATCGACGAATTCGTTGTCCGAATACTGCCAGTAGCGGCTCCACCAGTAGCCCAGCGTATATTTCGGAGGCATCGGCGCGCGGCCGGCGACGAGCGCGTAGTCGGCCAGCGCCTGTTTGTAGTCGTGTCCGTAGGCGAAGAGGTAGAGGTCCTGACGGTCGCCTTCGGGACGCGCTTCGACCCACTCTTCCCATTCGGAACCGTCGGGCGTCAGCACGTGACGCTGCGAATCGTCGATCAGGGACCAGCCCGCGCGGGAGAGGATTCCCTGCTCCATCGGCTCCTTGAGTTTCGAACCGTCGGCGCCGTCGAGCGTGCGGGTCGTGCCCAGCAGGTTCTGCGGATTTTCCATGCCGGGAGTCCAGACCACCTCCCTGCCGTTGAGCGTGAATACGGCTTTCAGGTTTTTGTCGCTGAATTTGCCGTTCTTAAGATACGTAAGCGTCAGCACCGGGGTCGTGATCGTGAGTTTCGATTTGCTTTCGCGGACCTTGAATTCGGGAACCGGAGTCTCGCGATTGACGAACGTCAGCGTCGCACGGTCTTCGAATTGTCCGTCGGCACTCCACTCCATGCGGATCAACTGCGGCGTGAGCACCGTAAAGCGGGCGTTTCCCGAAGTTACGACGGCTTTGGCGTCGGCCTTCGGGTTGTCTGCGACTGCAGGCGACAGCGTGCAGGCGAGCGCTGTCAAAAGGGCAAGAAATCGTTTCATCTTTATTTGGTTAGCTTGGTTACCGGGTAAAGATACGCAATTCGGAACGAATCCGCAAATATTTTTCTTTCGAAACGAAAATTATTGGTTTCGGAAAGCAAGTTTTGTCGGAGGGCTATTGCGCCGTCGTGTCGGTCGCAGCGGCTTCCGCCGCGGATTTTGCAGCAGTTTCCGCCGCGGATTCTGTTGCAGATTTCGTTGCAGAGAGGGCCGCCGGGTCTTGGTCGGCTCCGGCGATTTCGAGCGTGCGGGCCGAATGGCGTTTCTTGGTTTGCAGGCTCGCCGTTTTGCGCAGCCGCTCCCCGACGCGGACGATGTTGTCGTTGCCCGTGCAAAGCCGCTTGTGGGCATCCTCGTATGCGTCGCGGGCTTTGTCGAGCGCGGTGCCGACCCCTTCGAGCGACGAGGTGAAGGCCACCAGCTGTTCGTAGAGTTTCAGTCCGCAAGCGGCGATCTCCTTGGTGTTCTTGTCCTGATCGTTGTATTTCCAGAGGTCGGCCACCAGCTTGAGCAGGGCGAAGAGGTTCGTCGGCGAGGAGACGATGACTTTCCGGTCGTAGGCGTCCGCCCAGATCGCCGGATCGTTCTGCAGCGCGGCGAGGAATGCCGGTTCGTTGGGGACGAACATGATGACGAAGTCGGGCGAGTTGAGCCGCCGCTGGTACTCCTTGCGGCCCAGTTCGGCGACGTGCTGGCGCACCGAGGCCACGTGCGCCGCGAGGTGACGGCGGCGCTCCTCCTCGCTTTCGGCCGAGGTGTAGCCGACGAACGCCGTGAGCGAAACCTTCGAGTCGATGACGATGTCCTTCTTTTCGGGCAGGTGCAGCACTACGTCGGGGCGCAGGTTGCGGCCCTCCTCGTCCTTGATGTTGTACTGGGTCTGGTAATGTATGCCTTTGATGAGTGCCGAGCTGTCGAGGATCGTTTCGAGCAGCATCTCGCCCCAGTCGCCCTGCACCTTCGAGTTGCCTTTCAGCGCGTTGGTGAGGTTGGTCGTCTCGGCCGTGATGCGGCGGTTCAGCTCCATGAGGTTTTTCAGCTCGGCTTTCAGCTCGCCCCGCTGCGAGGTCTGCGTGGTGTAGATCTCTTCGACCCGCCTGCGGAAGTCGGTGATGTTGTCGCGGAAGGGTTTCAGCAGGCTGTCGATCTGCTCCTGACTGGTTTGGCGGAAGCGCATAGAGTGTTCGCCCAGAATTTCGGTCGCGAGGTTTTTGAACTGCGCCCGGAAAGTCTCCTCCAGCTTTTCGCGCTCGGCCTTCTCGGCCGCTCGCTCTTCGGCGTTTTTCGCCCGCAGCGACGCGAGTTCCGTCTCGGACGAGGCCCGGAGCGCCGCCAGCTCCGCTTCGGTGCGGGTCCGCTGTTCGGTCAGCGCCTGTGCCTGCGCTTCGTACCGCTGGCGAAGCTCCCTTTCGGCCGACACGGCCTGCTCGGCCGCGGCCAGCCGGGCTTCGGCGGCCGAAAGACGGGCGGCGGCGTCGCGTTCGCGCGCTTCGGCGTCGGCATTCGATGCGCCGAGACGGCGGGATTCCCGGTGCCAGAGCAGCAGGACGGTGGCGAGGATGGCTGTCAGGCAGCAGGTTGTCAGTATGAAAAGCGAGGTCGGGGTCATGGCTTGTGCGGTAATCTATTCCATGCAAAAATAGCAATTTATTCCCGGAAAACGAGCCGTTCGGGGCGCGCGCGGAATATTTTGCTGCCGAGTGCGAATTTATTTGCCTGAAACAGCGTGTCGTTTGCCGATTTTTTATAGTTTTGTTCCTTAATCGGATTCATTTTAAATTTGAAGCATATGAAGAATTTCTTACGACCTTTGAAGCTGGCGTGCCTTGCGGCGGCGTCCATGCTGATTGTTTCCTGCGGCGGCAGCGCGGATTACCGCAGCATCCTGCCCGCAGACTCGTTTATGACCGTGTCGGTCAATCCCGCATCGCTGATGCGGAAGTGCGAAGCCGGCGATTTGGACCAGCATCCGCTTTATGTCCGGATCAAGGCCGAGCTGGACAAGGATCAGAACCTCTCCGCCGAGGAGAAGGAGTACCTGCTCGCCTTGCTGAAGAATCCGGGCGAGTCGGGTATCGACGTGAAAAAGGATTTCTTCTTCTTTGCGGCGATGGAAGGCACTGTCGATGCTCCCGTTATGCGGGGCGGTCTGCTGCTGCCGATCGGCGACAAGGCCAAATTCGACGCTCTGCTTGCGCGGATCAACGAAAAGAGCGGTGTCGCGCCCGAAACCAAGGGCGGCGTTTCGGTCTTCGATCTGGGTAAAGAGGGCGATGCCGGCGTTTTGTGCGCCTACAGCGACATCGCGTTCATGGTCTATTTCGTGCAGAACGGCGCTGACGATCTGGCCGGCGGCGTGCGGAAGCTGTTCGCCCAGAAGAGCGGCGAGAGCCTGATGGGCGACAAGGCCGTTGCGGAGCAGCTCGCCCGGAAGAACGACATCAATATGGTGCTTTCGTACGGTGAGATACTTCCCATGATGAACAATCCGATGCTCAGCTCGATGCCGATGATGGATGCACTGAAGGGGGCTATGATGGTCGGTTCGGTCAATTTCGAGAAGGGCCGGATCGTTACGGAGGCCGCCGTGTCGTACAAGGACAAGGAGAGCGAAGCCAAGATGATGGATTTCTACGCCTATGTCAAGCCCCAGACCGGAGCGTTGCTGCGCTATGTGCCGGCTGCTTCGATCGGCGCGATGTCGCTGGGACTCAACGGCGAAAAGCTCTATTCGATGCTCTCGGCGATGCCCGGTTACGGCATGCTGATGGCAAATCCGATGGTCAAGCAGGTGATGGAACCCTTCGACGGCGACTTCCTGCTTTCCTTCTCAGGAATGGGCATCGACGGCAAATATCCCGTGGCGTCGATGCTGGCGCAGGTGAAAGATACGGCCGTGCTGCAGACGATCGTCACCAACATGGCCGGCATGCCGGTTCAGCAGACCGCCGAGGGTGAATACACGTTGAACATGGGCGGCGTGACGATCCTGTTCGGCGTGAAGGGCGACGTGCTCTACTGCACGACCGACGCGGTCGTGAAGATGGCGCTCGACGGCGGCGAAATCGCGTCGATGGAGTCGATGGATAAGATTTTCAAAGGTCAGTCCTCGACCTTCTACCTCGATTTCGAGGGACTGAACGCGATGATCGCCCAACTGCTCGGCGGCAATGTCACGCCGCAGGCGGAAGCGGCGCTCTCCGTGCTCGGTATGTTCGACGACATGGAAGCCTATGGTACGATGAAGGGCGGCACGATGATCGTAAACATGGTGGACAAGGAGCAGAACTCGTTCAAGACCATTTGCGGCAAGACCGGCGAGCTGATTCGTCAGTACGTGCCGGAAGCGAATTTGTAATATCCGTGGAAACAGAGAAAAGCGGCCGTCCTCGAAGAACGGCCGCTTTTCCTGAAATAGATGATGTATGGAGTCGATTACTTTGCAGCAGGTGCTGCCTGACGCCTTTGCGGGCAATCCGGAGCCGCCGAAATCGGACTTGTGGCTGCATGACGTGACATTCCGCAAGGGGGAGTATTATCTGGTCGAAGCCGCTTCGGGAACCGGAAAGTCTTCGTTGTGCAGTTTTTTGTATGGGGCCAGAACCGACTATGCGGGCCGCATCCTGTTCGACGCTGCGGACTGCCGGATGCTTTCCGTAGCGCAGTGGGGCGAACTGCGCCGCCGGTCGCTGAGCATGCTCTTTCAGGACCTGCGTCTGTTCGGGGAGCTGACCGTGGCGGAGAATCTCGCGCTGAAGAACGAACTTACCCACTTTTTGACACCGGACCGGATCGAGCGCCTGCTCGAAGCTGCGGGGATCGCCGACAAGCGGGATACTCCGGCCGGGAAGCTCTCGTTCGGGCAGCAGCAGCGCGTCGCATTCATCCGCTGTTTGTGCCAGCCCTTCGATTTCATCCTGCTCGACGAGCCGGTGAGCCATCTCGACGCCGCCAACGGGGAGGTGCTCTCTGCGTTGCTGCTGGAGGGCGCGCAGGCGCAGGGAGCGGGAGTGATCGTCACCTCGGTCGGCAGTCGGCTCCGGCTGCCGTACCATAAAATCTTTACGTTATGAGGTTGCTTTGGAAATTGCTGCGCTGTCATCTGAGCATGGCCCAGACCGTCGGATTCACCCTCGCTGGATTGGTGGGCATGGCGATCATGCTGACGGCTTTGCAGGCATACCGCGACGTCCTGCCGGTTTTCGATCGGCCCGATTCGTTCATGCGGGGCGATTATCTGGTGCTGTCGAAGCAGGTCGGGGCGCTTCAGGCGATCGGACTGGGCAGCAGCGACTTTACGGCCGAAGAGCTGGCCGACCTGCGGGCGCAGCCCTTCGTGCGCGAAGCCGGGGCCTTCACGCCTGCCGATTACCGGATAAAGGGAACGGTCGGCATGGGCGGCGTGGAGCTTTCGACCTACCTGTTTTTCGAGTCGGTGCCCGACCGCTTCCTCGACGTCGGGGCCGAAAATTGGGATTACAAGGCCGGGGACAGGGACATCCCCATCATCATTCCGCGCAACTACCTGAATCTCTATAATTACGGATTCGCCCGGTCGCAGGGACTGCCGCAGATATCGGAAGGCATCTTCCGCCGGGTCTCACTCGGCATCGAGATTGCGGGTAACGGACATCGGGAGCAGTTCCGCGGGCGGATCGTCGGGTTGTCCAACCGTTTGAATACGATTCTGGTGCCTGATGCGTTCATCCGCTGGTCGAACGGGCGCTTCGGGAGCGGAGCCGCGAAACAGCCGGCGCGGATTATCGTCGAGACCGACCGTCCGGTCGATGCGGCCGTGACGGATTACCTCGCCCGCAAGGGCTATGAAGCCGAGGGGGACCGCCGGGACGACGGCAGGGCGGCCCGCTTCCTGCGGATCGCCGCGGGCGGCGTGGCCGGCGTGGGACTGGTGTTCAGCGCGATGTCGTTCTATATCCTGATGCTGAGTATCTTCCTGCTGTTGCAGAAGAACAGCGGCAAAATGGAGAACCTGCTCCTGCTGGGATATGCCCCCTCCCGTGTGGCGCGCCCCTACCAGCTGCTGACGCTCGGACTGAATCTGGGCGTGCTGTGCGTGGCTCTGCTGGCGGTGTGGCTGGTGCGTCTCTGCTATTTGCCCTCGCTGGCCGCCCTGCAGGAGGGTTACCGGCCTGCGGGATTGGGGCTTACGGTTTTGTGCGGCGTTGCGCTTGCGCTTCTGCTTTCGTTGTTCAACGGGGCGGCGATCCGCCGGAAAATCAATAGCCTGAATCGGGGGCGGCGCTGAGGCGCGGCAGTCCGGGCGGTTTGTCCGGAAACGCATGGCCGCAGAGCCTGCCGAATTGTATATTCCGCGGCGCAATCCCGCTCCGGAGTGCGGGAATCCGCGAAAAATGACTATCTTTGTCTGTAGAACACGATATTAACCGAGCAATGAACAGAATAGTAGCACCTTCGATGCTGTCGGCCGATTTCGGCCATTTGGAGCGCGATACGCAGATGATCGACCGCAGTGCGGCCGAATGGGTCCATATAGACGTGATGGACGGTGTTTTCGTGCCGAATATCTCTTTCGGATTTCCCGTGCTGAAAGCCATTCGCAAGGCGACGGCGAAGTGTCTCGACGTGCATCTGATGATCGTCGAGCCGGAACGTTACGTAGCGCGCTTCGCCGAGGCGGGCGCCGACGTGGTGACGTTCCATTACGAAGCCACCTACAACCCCAAGGGATGTATCGAAATGATTCGCAACGCGGGTGCAAAGGTGGGGGTGTCGATCAAGCCGGCCACTTCGGTCGAGGTGTTGCGCGACATTCTGCCGCAGATCGATCTGGTGCTGATCATGAGCGTCGAACCCGGTTTCGGCGGGCAGGCGTTCATTCCCGCGTCGCTCGAAAAGATCGCGCAGCTGCGCGCATTGGCCGACGAGCTGGGGACGGAAACGATCATCGAGGTGGACGGCGGCATTTCGTCGCACAACGCGCACGAGGTTTTCGGAGCGGGCGCCGACGTGCTGGTGGCCGGCAACGCCGTGTTCGGGGCCGAGGACCCGCAGGCCGAGATCGTGAAGATGCTCAACGCCTGACGTGCCGTCCGGTCTCTTCGTCGAGTAGCAGCCGCAGATCGCTTAGTAGCGCTCCGTCGTCGAAGTATTCGCTTCCGTAGGTGAGGTTGAATGCGTAATCGAATCCGGCGGGATTGGCGCCCTGATTGTGCTGGATGATCGTTTCGGCCTTGTCGAGGGCCTTCACCCAGCGTGCCTCCGGCGTCTGGCAGGCTTCGTACTCTTCCCATATTTCCCGTATCGTGGCTCCCGCTTCCGGCGGGAGCAGTCGTGTCAGCCGCTCCATGGCCGCCAGTTCCGAGGCGGCTTTGACTCCGGGTGCGGTCTGCGCAATGGCCGGAACGTCGCCGTCGAAGGCTTCGCCCAGATCGTGAATCAGACACATCAGCACCACCCGTTGCATGTCCAGTTCGGGCCGCTCGCCGGTCAGCACGGCGGCCAGCAGCGCCAGCCGCCACGAGTGTTCGGCCGTGCTTTCGTGCCGTCCTTCCGAGGTGTAGGCGGTGCGCAGGACGTTTTTTAGCCGTTCGGCTTCGCGGATAAACTGCAGGTATCGGATCAATTTTTCCATGGCAGGACTTCGTTTCGGATTTCAAAGATAGCGAAAACCGGGAGACAGGGCCAATTCATTTTCGGGCTTCTCCGGGGAGTATCCTATCTTAGGACTTGCAAAGATAGCGATATGTCGGATTAAATCATTAACTTTGCGGTGATTTTACAGACACCATGATTTCGTTAGACAACCTTACTGTAAGCTACGGGGGCTGGACCCTCTTCGACAATATCTCATTTCTGATCAACCCGAAGGACCGCATCGGTCTGGTGGGCCGCAACGGTGCGGGAAAAACCACGCTGCTGCGCATCATCACGGGCGAACAGCAGCCCACGTCGGGTCATGTGACCCTGAACGGCGAATGTACGATCGGCTATCTGCCGCAGACGATGCGCGTGGCCGACACCACGACGCTGGCCGAAGAGACGGCCAAAGCCTTCGATGAGGTGCTGCGGCTGGAGGCGGAAATCGCCTCCCTGACGCGCGAGATCGCCGAACGCACCGATTACGAAAGCGCCGGATACGAACAGCTTCTGCATCGTCTGAACGACGCGCAGGACCACTACCATATCCTCGGAGGCGACACCCGCGAAGCCGACATCGAAAAGACGCTGCTGGGCCTCGGATTCAAGCGCACGGATTTCGGCCGCGCCACGAGCGAGTTTTCGGGCGGCTGGCGCATGCGTATCGAGCTGGCGAAACTGCTGCTGCGCCGTCCTTCGATCTTTCTGCTGGACGAGCCGACCAACCACCTCGACATCGAGTCGATCCAATGGCTGGAGGAGTACCTGAAAAACTACAACGGGGCGGTGCTGCTCATCTCGCACGACCGCGCTTTTCTGGATAACGTGACCAACCGCACGGTCGAGCTGTCGCTGGGCAAGGTTACCGACTACAAGGTCTCCTATTCGAAATACGTCGTGCTGCGCGCCGAGCGCCGAGCGCAGCAGATGGCCGCTTACGAGAATCAGCAGCGGATGATCGAAAAGACCGAAGAGTTCATCGAGAAATTCCGCTATAAACCCACCAAGTCGAATCAGGTGCAGTCGCGCATCAAGCAGCTGGAGCGGCTGGAGCGGCTCGAAATCGAGGAGGAGGATCTTTCGACGCTCAACATCAAATTCCCGCCTGCGCCCCGTTCGGGACAGATCGTAGCCGAGATCAACGAGGCTGGTATGTCGTTCGGGACGAAGCATGTCTTCAGCGGTGCGAATTTCATCATCGAAAAGGGCGACAAGATCGCGCTGGTAGGGCGCAACGGCGAGGGCAAGACCACGCTGGCGCGCATGCTGATCGGCCAGCTGACGCCGACCGAGGGTTCGGTGCGGCTCGGCGCCAACGTCAATATCGGTTACTATGCGCAGAATCAGGACGACCTGATGGACGGCGAATTCACGGTGTACGATACGCTCGACCGGGTGGCGGTGGGGGATATCCGCACCCGCCTGCGCGATATTCTGGGAGCGTTCCTGTTCCGCGGCGAAGACATCGACAAGAAGGTCAAGGTCCTGTCGGGCGGCGAGCGGGCGCGTCTGGCGATGGCCCGCATGATGCTCGAACCGCGCAACCTGCTGATTCTCGACGAGCCGACGAACCATATGGACATGCGTTCGAAGGACATCCTGAAGAACGCCATCATGAAGTACGACGGCACGGTCGTGGTCGTTTCGCACGACCGTGAATTTCTGGACGGCATGGTGCAGAAGGTTTACGAGTTCCGCGACGGCGGGGTGAAGGAGTATCTCGGCGGCATCTATTACTTCCTTGAAAAGCGCAAGCTGGAATCCCTGCAGGAGATCGAACGCCGCGACGCTCCGGCAAAACCGGCGGCGAATCCCGCGGCGAAATCCGCCGCGCAACCCGTTGCGAACGGGGACGCCGCGGCGTCGGGGAAACTGACTTACGAGCAGCGCAAGGAGCAGGAGAAGCAGCTCCGCAAACTGCGTCGGGCGGTCGAGACGGTCGAAGCGGAGCTGGCCGAAATCGAGAAGCAGATCGCGGCGTACGATGCGAAATTCGCCGCCGCGACCGAATACAACGAAGCCGATTACAAGGCTTACAACGACCTGAAAGCCCGCTACGACCACCAGATGCACGAGTGGGAGAAGGCGTCGTACGAACTTGAAATAGTCGAAGAGCAGGGATAGCCTGTTCGGCCGCGTTTCCGGTATTCGGGATAAGCGATTGAAAAACAGTAAATCATACGGATATGGACAATATCATTTTCGGGATACGTCCCGTGGCCGAAGCGATCGAGGCCGGAAAACAGATCGAAAAGCTCTACATCCGCAAGGGCGCCGAGGGGCAGTTGAAGTCGGAGCTGAGAGACCTCTGCTTCCGGCATAAGGTGCGTGTGCAGGAGGTGCCGGTCGAGAAACTCAACCGCCTGACGCGCGGCAACCATCAGGGTGTCGTGGCGCAGATCTCGGCCATCGAATATGTCGGGCTGGCCGATATTCTGGAGCGCGTGCCCGAAGACGAAACGCCGCTGGTGGTGATTTTCGACGGGGTGACCGACGTCCGCAACTTCGGAGCCATCGCCCGCTCGGCCGAGTGCGCCGGGGCGCACGGGCTGATTACGCCGCTGAAGAATTCGGCGCCGGTGAACGCCGAGGCGATCCGCTCGTCGGCGGGGGCGCTGACGGCGATTCCGGTTTGCCGCGTGGGTTCGATCCGCAATACGGTCAAACTGCTGCAAACCGAGGGATTCCAGATCGTCGCTGCGACCGAGAAGAGCCGCAAACTGCTTTACGACGCCGATTTCCGCAAGCCGACGGCTTTGGTGATGGGCGCCGAGGATACGGGCATCTCGAAAGAGGTGCTGAAACTCTGCGACGAGCAGCTGGCGATTCCGCTGATCGGACATATCGAGTCGCTGAACGTCTCGGCGGCGGCCGCCGTGATGCTGTTCGAAGCGGTGCGCCAGCGAATCGCCGAATAATTCATCGAACCGTATAATTGACCGAAGACCATGAAAGCGAAACTGGAACGTTACCTGCGCTGGCTCCGCGAGGGGTTTCTGCAGATGCTGCGCCTGCATCCCGTCGAGAGTGCGCTTACTGTATACGCCTGCGCCGGATGCCTGCTCACCTATGAGTTGGATTGGGACCACTCCCTTCCGAAACTGGCCCTCGCGGCGTTGTTTTTCGCCGTCGCGCTGGTCGTCAATAACCTTGCGGGCCGCGGCCCGTGGCGGCGCGTCTACTGGGTAAGCTGGACGCCGATCGTCCCGCTGTCGCTCTGGGGAGGACTCGAAGCGTGGATAGTCTCGGAGCCGGCTTTCCTGACCTTCGGCATACTGGTCCCGCTGGCGCTGCTGATGTGCCGCCGCGCCGTGCACAACGAACGTTTCGTCTGCGATGCGCTTTTGTGGCTGCGGTCGGGCGTGCTGGCGGTGTTTTTCGCCAATGTCGCCCTCGGACTGTTCGGGGCGATTCTCTTCTCCACGACCTATATCTTCGGGCTGGAGGGGGCGTGGATCGACCATGTGTGGACCTATGCGCTGATCGTTTTCGAGACCTTCGCCGTGCCGGTACTCTTCCTGATGATGGCGGACCGCTGGCGGGAAGCCGGGTACGAGAGCAACCGCATTCTCGAAATCCTGCTCAACTACATCGTCACTCCGGCGCTGCTGATCTATACGGCCATTCTCTACCTCTACATGGCCAAAATCCTCGTTACGTGGTCGCTGCCCGAAGGGGGCGTCGCCTATCTCGTGTTCGGATTCACGCTTTTCGCGCTGGCCGTGAAGGCGCTGCAGTTCCTGATGCGGAAGCGGCTTTACGACTGGTTTTTCGACCGGTTCAGCCTGATCTCGCTGCCGACGCAGCTTCTGTTCTGGGTCGGTGCGATTCGCCGTACGAGCGAATACGGGCTTACCTCGCCGCGTATCTACCTGCTTGTCTGCGGCGGTCTGATGACCCTTTGCGTGGTGCTGTTCCTCTCCCGGCGCGCGGGACGCTATATGTATGTCTGCCTGACGGCTTTCGCGGTCTTCGCGGCGTTCGCTTACGTGCCGTCGCTCGAACCCGAACGGCTGGCCGTGCGCTCGCAGGTCGGTCGCGCCGTCCGCATCGCCGAATCCCTCGGACGGCTCGGCGACGACGGGCGTTTGATCCTGACCCCCGTGCCGCCGGCTGACAGCGTATATCGGGAGGCGTATCACGGACTTTATGAATCGCTGAAGTTCGTCGAGAGGCGCGATACTGCGGTCTTTGCCCGGTTCGGGACCGAACTTGACGAGTTTGCCGCAATATTCCCGGAGCGGATGCGCAGCTACGTGAGGTGGGGTTACGATTACTGCAATTCATATTGCGTCAATAATATCATCGAGCTGGAAGCGCCCGTCAATGCCCGGTTCGAGGTAAATGCCGAATATCCGCATTACTATATGAATCTCCGGGGCTGGAGTGACAGCAGCTATCATTTCGGTGGCGATACGCTCCGGCTGTTTCTGGGCGAGGAGCCTGCCGTACACCGGATTCCCTGCCGGGAACTGCTCGAACGCCAGCTGAAAGAGAGCGGATTCGAACCCTCCGAAGGGTGCGAGCCGACGCCCGATCAGCTGTTGCGGCTGCTGGACTACCGCGATGACCGTTGCCGGATTCTGTTCGAGAATATCAGGTTGGAACGTACGGATTCGGCCGTTGTGATACAGGGCATGTCGATCAACGCAGTGCTGATGCGATGATTTCGACCGTGACGCATCCCCGGCTGGGCGAGGTGACTCTTTCCCGGACGCGGCGCGCACGCCGCATCTCGATCAGCGTGCGCGGTACGGGGGCCGTGCGGGTCTCTTTTCCGTACGGCGTTTCGGTCCGCAGGGCCATGCAGTTCCTCGACCTGAAGGCCGACTGGGTCGAGCAGGCCCGCGTGCGTATGGCGGCCCGGATGCCTGCGGAACCCCCGCTTCCGCCCGCCGAGGTCAAAGCCCGCATCGAAGAGCTGCGCCGGGCCGCCAAAGCCGATCTTCCGGCGCGTATCGAGCGGCTGTCGCAGCTGACGGGGCTGAAATACGCCAAGCTCACGATTCGGGCTTCGCGTACCAAGTGGGGGAGTTGTTCGGGGCGTAATACCATTTCGCTGAGCCTTTTTTTGATGACCCTGCCCGAACACTTGCGCGATTACGTGATCGTCCACGAACTCTGCCATACCGTCCACCACAACCATTCGCCGCGTTTCCATGCGCTCGTGGACCGCATGGTCGGGGGCAATGAAAAAGCCCTTAACCGTGAGTTAAGGGCTTTCGCAATCCGTTGAGCCTCGGCAGTCCTATTTCTGGCCGAGTATCTCCTTTTCACCCTTGTAGGTGAACGCCATGAATATGATCGAGAGGAAGCAGGCCGCGATGAGCAGGATAAACGTCCAGTCCCAGCCTGCGGCTTCGGCCACGGAGCCGATCACGATATTGGCCAGAATGGCCGTGCCGAGGAAGTAACCGAAGAATCCGGTCAGTCCGGCGGCCGTTCCCGCCGCGTTTTTCGGAGCGAGGTCGAGCGCCTGCACGCCGATGAGCATTACCGGACCGTAGATGAAAAATCCGATGGCGATCAGCGACATGGTAACGATGAAATAGTTCGACGAGAACTGCCAGTAGAGGAAGATGAATACCGCGACGATCGCCATGAAGAGGATCGTGGGAACGGCGCGCCGTCCGTGGAACACCTTGTCGCTCAGCCAACCGCAGATCAGCGTGCCGGGAATGGCGGCGAACTCGTAGGCGAAGTAGGCCCAGCCGGCCTGCTTGATGTCGTAACCCTGCGCATCGCGGAGGTAGGTCGGGGCCCAGTCGAGACATCCGTAGCGTACCATGTAGACGAAAGCGTTGGCGATGGCGATGAACCACAGCAGTTTGTTGTTCAGGACGTATTTGAAGAAGATTTCGCGGGTCGTAAGCACTTCCTCCTGCTTGGCGCTGTAATTTTTCGGGTAGTCGTTGCGCCATTTCTCCACCGAGGGAAGGCTGCACGACTGCGGCGTGTCGCGGATGAGCACGTAAGCGAGGATGGCGATGAAGATCGCGACGACCGCCGGGAAAAGATAGGTTCCTATCAGGAAATAGAGTTCCGTGTGGCTGCCGCAGAACCATGAGCCGAACCAGATGGCGCCGTAGACGGCCATCGGGCCGACCAAAGCCCCGCCTACGTTGTGGGCGCAGTTCCAGATCGACATCTTCGTGCCGCGCTCCTTGATCGAGAACCAGTGGGTCATGACGCGGCCGCACGGAGGCCAGCCCATTCCGTTGAACCAGCCCACGAGGAAGTTCAGGACCGCCATGATGAAGATGGCCAGCCGCTTGTGCTCCGGGCCGAGCAGCGTAACCGGAACGATCATGAACATCATCGACAGGGCGGCCAGCACCAGTCCCAGCGGCAGGAATACGCGCGCGTTGCTGCGGTCGGAGACACTTCCCATCAGGAATTTGGACAGGGCGTAGGCCACGGCGTTCATCGCCAGCACGATGCTCAGTTCGCTCTGGTCGAAGCCGAGCAGGGCGAGCTCCGGGATCGCCATCGAGAAATTTTTCCGGACGATGTAGAATCCGGCGTACCCGATGAAGATGCCGAGAAACACCTGCAGACGCATGCGTTTGTATTTCGCATCGACCTTGTCGGCCTCCATTTCCGGTTTATAGGCAGGGGGTTGAAGAATTTTCCACATAATTGACGTGGGGCTCGACGCAGGAACCCGATTGAGTTGAAGTTGGTATTGGTTCATTCATGGCGACGTGCGTCCCTGCGTCGGACCCGCGTCGGGGCGTTCGGCTACGCCCGGTCATTTTCCAAATCCTCCCGAATCCCTCCTCGCGGAGAGGAGAAATTCGGGATTCTTCGGCTTTGTTCCCTATAAAAGTTGTTTCGTTCGTTCGGAACTCCGTTCGGCCTAAGCCTCGGCTTCGCCTGCAAAGATATAAGTTTTCGCCAATTCCGTGAAATCTTTTACCTGCCCGTCGATCCATGCCTGATCGCGTCCGAGTTCCTTGGCCATGAGCTGAGCCACCTTCGGAGCCGCGGCCATCGCTTCGCGGGCGTCGACGAAGAGCAGGCGTACGCGGCGCGAAAGCACGTCTTCGACCGTCATGGCCATCTCTTCGCGCACGGCCCAGAGTACTTCGGCATAGGTGTAGCCGTACTTCGGCGAGAGTTTTTCGCCCAATTCGGGCTGCTGCTTGATAAGCTCCAGAATCTTCGGCTCGTCGCTGCCGTATACGTACATGTGATCCGACAGATCGGGATTCTTGCGGTAACCGTGGATGTGCAGTTTCTTGGTGACGCACTTGCGGGCCGGAAGTTTCGCGACTTCGATCGCCTTGTCCACCGTGTCCTCGGCCATCAGACGGTACGAGGTCCACTTGCCGCCCGTGATCGTAACCAGACCGTTGTCCGATACGATGATCTTGTGGCTGCGCGAAATCTCCTTCGTGTTCTTGCCCTCCTTCTTGGGCGCCGCCAGCGGACGCTGGCCCGCGAAGACCGAAAGAATATCCTTGTAGGTCGGAGCCGGGTTCATGTAGAGTCCCGCCGTGCCGAGGATGAAGTCGATCTCCTCCTTGAGCGGGCGCGGGTCTTCCTCTGCCTTGGGACGCACGATGTCCGTGGTGCCGACGACGACTTTGTCGTGCCAAGGCACGGCGAACAGCACGCGGCCGTCCGAGGTCTTGGGAACCATGATTGCGTAGTCGCTCTGCAGGAACTTCATGTCGAGTACGATATGCACGCCCTGACTCGGCGTCACCATTCTGCGGTGCGTCGGGCTGTCCATGTGCATGATGTCGTCCACGAAGCAGCCGGCGGCGTTTACGACGCTGCGCGCCTTGAGCGTGTGCTCCTCGCCGGTGAGGTTGTCCACGAACTTCACGCCTGCGGCGCGGCCCGCCGCGTCATGCACGATGCCCGTGACGGTAGCCTGATTGACGACCGTGCCGCCGTTTTCGACGCAGGTCTGCGCGAGGTTCACGGCCATACGCGAGTCGTCGAACTGTCCGTCGTGGTACACCACGCCGCCTTTCAGTCCCTTCTCGACCGAAGTCGGGATGTATTTCATTACCTTTTTCGCCGAAATGTATTTCGAACGTCCGTAGCCGAAACCGAACGAAAGCATGTCGTAGAAGGTCAGACCGCAGAAATAAAGAAAATTATCCCAATACCTGTAGTTCGAGATCACGAAGGCTTGGTCTTTCACCAGATGGGGGGCGTTCGCCTTCATGCGGCCGCGTTCGCGCAGCGCTTCGAGCACCAGCATGACGTCGCCCTTCTGCAGGTAGCGGACGCCGCCGTGTACAAGCTTGGTACTGCGGCTCGAAGTGCATTTCGCAAAGTCGGTTTTTTCGAGCAGCGCCACGCTCATGCCGCGCGTCGCGGCATCGACGGCGACGCCGAGACCCGTTGCGCCTCCGCCGACCACGATGATATCCCAAACTTTGTCTTTTTCGGATAGTTTTTTGATTTGTGCAAGTCTTTCCATAGTTAGTGAATTTCGTTTCGCAACAAAATTACATATGATTTTTTGTATTTCAAAATAAAATATGTTTTATTTCATAATATTCCGTTTCGATATGCTTCCTTTGCGCAAGAATGGTTATTTCTTCTGCTCGTTCCGGCGGATTTCGAATTATTTTTCTTATCTTGCATTACGAAACGATTAAACTTTACTCACATGAACAAATCCGGCGAAGAGACTATTTTGAGCCTTCCGGAACGTCATAACCGGATTCTTGCGCTGCTTCAGCAGAACGGCTCCATCTCCGTGGCCCAACTGGCCGAACTGTTCAAGGTCTCGGAGGTCACCATCCGCAAAGACCTCTCCTATCTCGAACAACAGAAAAAATTGTACCGAACTCACGGCAGTGCGATTCTGATCAGTCCCTATATCAGCGACCGTCATGTCAATGAGAAGGAAAAAAAGAACGTCGCGGAGAAGCGGGCCATCGGCGCCAAGGCCGCCAGCCTGATCGCGCAGGACGATTCGATCATCATCGCGTCGGGAACCACCATGGCGTTTCTGGCGCGCGAAATAAAGCCCGTAGGTCACCTGACCGTCATTACGGCGGCGGTGCCCGTCACTTCGATCCTTTCGCAGGACGCCAACATCGACGTGATTCAGCTCGGCGGCATCACCCGCAGCAGTTCGGTGTCGGTCGTAGGGCCTTTCGCCGAGCAGATGCTCCGCCACTTCAATTGCAGCAAGCTGTTCGTGGGCGTGGATGGCATCGATCTGGAATTCGGCCTTACGACGACCAACATGCTCGAAGCGACGCTCAACGGGGCGATGATGAACGCCGCCCAGAAAGTGATCGTGCTGGCCGACAGTTCGAAGTTCGGCCGTCGCGGCTTCAGCAAGATCTGCGATCTGGAGGCTGTAGACCGCATCATCACCGACAGCGGTATTCAGCCCCTTTACCTCGAACGGCTTCGCGAGCGCGGAATCGAGGTGATCGTGGTCGATGCATGAGGCGGTTTTGGCGGGTGCGCTTCCCTCCGACCGGAGAGCTGTATAATAAAAGCGGCCGTGATTTCACGGCCGCTTTTATTATATATTGTAATTGTTATTTCAGCAGTGCTTGCAGGCGTTCGGGATAGTCGGTGGTGATGTAGTCCACGCCGAGGTCGATGAAGTAGCGCATGTCCTCCTCCGTGTCCACGGTCCAGACATTGACTTCGAGGCCCTCTTTGTGGGCCTGCTCCACCCACTTGGGATTTTTGCGGAGCACGCTCATCGAGTAGTCGATACCGGTTAGGCCGAGTTTTTTGATGCTGCGGGGAGCCAGATCGCCGTTGAGGTAGAAGATGCGGCCGTCGGGCATCAGTTTCTTGAACGCAAGGCAGGCGTTGATCGAGAAGGCGATGATGTCCGTGCGGTCGAGCAGGTTGTATTTGCGCAGGGCCTTGACGATCTTTTCGGCTGCGAGATCCTCGCGCTTGAGGTCCGAAAGCGACTTCATTTCGAGGATCAGGCGCGTATTGGGCTTGGCGGCTACCAAACGCAGGTAGGCGTCGAGCGTCGGAATGTTTTCGCCGTTGGGGAGCACGATCGAGGTGATCTCCTTGAGCGTCGATTTCTCCATGTTGATGTCGGTGCCCTTGTAGACGCGGTCGTGGTTGACGATCAGCTTGTCGTCGGCCGTGAGCCATACGTCGATTTCCGAGCCGAAAACGCCGACCGAATCGGCCTTCGTGAACGAAGCCAGTGAGTTCTGGGCCGAATTGGGGGCGGTCCAATAGCCGCGGTGCGAAATTACTTTGGGCTGAGCGGCGACCGCGGCGCTTCCCGTGAGGAGCATGGCGGCTGCGAGGATGAGTTTTTTCGTCATATCGTTTGAAATGTTGGTTGAGTGCTTATAAAACGAAACTTTCACAAAGTTAGAAAACATTTCCGGAATAACAAGCTGAAAGCCCTGCAAAGCGTAATTTTTCGTAATGATCGGCCGCTTTGGTCTCTTTCGGGGCATTTTGAAACGAAACTGAAAATGACGAATAGATGGATTTTTCGGCCGGAAAATGCTGGAAATTCAGGATTTTTTTCTATCTTCGTATGATGCAGAGACGATTTATTAACTTAAAAAACTTCAATAACCAATGAAAGAAAAAGTCAGTAAGAAGTTCGGAGAGCTTTACGGCTCCGGAGCTATCCTCTTCGCTTCGCCGGGTCGTATCAACCTGATCGGCGAGCACACGGATTACAACGGGGGCTTCGTTTTCCCCGGCGCCGTCGATAAGGGTATCGTCGCGGCCATCAAGCTCAACGGCACGGACAAGGTGCGCGCCTACGCGCTGGACCTCGGCGAAAGTGCGGAGTTTGGACTGAACGAGGCGGACAAACCCGCCCAGAGCTGGGCCTGCTACATCTTCGGCGTCTGCCGCGAGATTCAGAAGCGCGGCGGCAAGATCGGCGGCTTCGATACGGTATTCGCGGGCGACGTTCCGCTGGGCGCCGGCATGTCTTCGTCGGCGGCGCTCGAATCGACTTACGCTTTTGCGCTGAACGATCTCTACAGCTGCGGGATCGACAAATTTGAGCTGGCGAAGATCGGCCAGTCCACCGAACACAACTACTGCGGCGTGAACTGCGGCATCATGGACCAATTCGCTTCGGTGTTCGGCAAGAAGGGTAACCTGATCCGTCTGGACTGCCGCTCGTTGGAATATGCCTATTTCCCGTTCGATCCGAAAGGCTACAAACTCGTCCTGCTCGACTCGCGCGTGAAGCACGAGCTGGTGGGGTCGCCCTACAACGACCGCCGCGCGTCGTGCGAGCGCGTCGCCAAGATGCTCGGACAGGAGTTCCTGCGCGGAGCTACGATGGAGCAGCTCGACGCCATTAAGGATAAGATTTCCGAGGAGGATTACAAGCGCGCCCGCTATGTGATCGGCGAGGAGAAGCGCGTGCTCGACGTTTGCGAAGCGCTCGAAAAGGGCGATTACGAAACCGTCGGCAAACGCATGTACGAAACCCACTGGGGCATGTCGAAGGACTACGAGGTATCGTGCGAGGAGCTGGACTTCTTGGCGGAGGTCGCCGAGGCGTGCGGCGTCACGGGTTCGCGTATCATGGGCGGCGGCTTCGGCGGCTGCACGATCAATCTTGTGAAAGACGGGCTTTACGACAACTTCATCGCTACGGCCAAAGAGAAGTTCAACGCCAAGTACGGCCATGAACCCAAAGTCTATGAGGTGGTGATCTCCGACGGCTCGCGCCGGTTGGAGTAACTCCCCGAAACCTATCAAGCAAAGGCCCCATCCGAAGATGGGGCCTTTTTATGTCGGTACGATCGTTTTATTCGGGCAGCAGGGACTGCGTGGTCAGCGGATGCTGGATATAAATGGGGTTGGTCAGGGCGATCATGCTGCCGTCCTCGGCGCGGAGTTCGGCCCGGACCCAGAGCGAATGCTCTGGAATGGGGACGACGACGGTGCCCGGCGCGATCGAAGTGTCGGAGAACCATCCCTGCTGGTCCGTCATCCGCAGCCGGCCGGCGGTGTTGCTCCGGAACTCGGCCTGCATCCCGCCGCTGCGGAGCAGGGTGTCGCCGATGTCGGCATGCTGTACGGGCGTCGCCGAATTGCGGACCTGCATGCCGATCTCGACCGAGGCGTCCCGCGCCACGTAGCTGCGGCCTGCGGCGATCGCGTCGATGATCGCCTCGGCGGAAAGCGCTTCGGCGCGGACGACCGTGTGGGGCGAGGCGATGTTGCCGCCGCGGTGGAAGTCGGTCGAAGCGACGGCGAATTTGCGGTTGCCGCCCACGAGCAGGGTATGCCATAATTCTACGGCCCGTTCGTTGGCGGGACTCCATGCGCTGTTCCAGACCTCGATGCCGTCCATCGGGGTTACGTCGTACAGGAAGTCGAGGTTGTAGGGGTGGTTGGCGACCAGCAGCCGTCCGGCCTTTCTGGCTTTGGCCACGGCCTTGCGGTAGCGGAGCGTGTCGTTGTGGTGAATCCGGAAGTCGATCCATGCGTGCGGGTCGAGACCGAAGATGTTCCAGTGTCCCTGCCCGTAGGTGACTTCCACGCCGTTGATCACGAGGAATTCCGGGTCCTGAACTTCGCCCCAGTGCAGGAGGGCCGAGGTGGTGTTGTGGTCGGTCGAAACGATGCCGTCGAGTCCCGAAGCCTTGCCGAGCGCGATGACTTCGGCCGGCGTCAGCCGTCCGTCCGAGTGGACCGTATGTACGTGGGGTGCGATGCGGTACCAGCCGGGTTTGTCGTTCAATTGCGGAGCTGCGTACGACGGTGCGGGGAGTTTTTTTGCCCGCGGACCTTCCGTAAGAGTGATTTTCAGCGTCCAGTCGGTGGTGCGCCCTGCTGTCGTGGGCATCTGGATGACGGTCCACCGGCCCGGATTGATCCGTCCGGCGAGATAGCCGGGCGTGGCCTCCGTTTCGCCGATTTCGAAACTGCGGCGTGCGCCTCCCGACCAGCCGCGGAATCCCGGACCTTCGAATCCGGCTCCCCGCTCGTCGAAGATGCCGAGGTCCAGATTGCCCGGACGCGCTTCGCCCGAACCGAGATGCTGGGTTACGCTGATCTTTACGATGCCTTCGGGTACGGTGAACGAGGTGTAGACCGGAACATAGTATTGTTCGGGAGTAGCCTTGCCTGAGAAGGTGAGTTCATGGGTTTTGGGCGCTTTGCCTGCGCCGAATGCGGCCGCGTGCGGCGTCAGCAGGCCCGATATTGCCAGCAGGAGCGCTGAAATCCGGATGCGGGTGTTTGTCATGGGTGGAGCGTTTATGGGACGGATTGTATTGCGATCGTTTATTCGAGGATTTTTTGCAGCAGAATTTCATCGCCGTAGCCGTCCGGCCGCCATAGCCAGTCGCGTTTGACGCCGATTTCTGCGAATCCCGCTTTGGCGAAGAGTCTCCGGCTGGGGGCGTTGTCGGAACCGACGTTGCACCAGAGCTGGTGCAGGTTCAGCACCTCGCGGGCGTAACGGCATGCCGTCTCCACGGCGTCCGACGCATAGCCTTTGCCGCGCAGTGCGTCGTCGTGGATCAGGATTCCGATGCCTGCCCGGCGGTTGATCGGGTCCAGCTCGAAAAAGTCGAGCGCCCCGACGGGTATGCCGCCGAGGGTTTCGATGACGAGCCGCTGCTGGCGGGTCTGAAAGATGTCGAACTGCTGTTCCTGAATGAACCGTTCGAGCGTGTGGCGCGAAAAGGGGGCCAGCGTGCCGCTGACGCTCCATACCGCCGTGTCGTTCTCCCAAGCGTACATCAGGTCGATGTCGCCCGGTTCCAAGGCTCTCAGCCGCGTTGTCCGGCCTTCGAGGTTCATCAGATGCCGATGATCTTGTTGCGGATAAGCATCGCCACGCCCCAAGCGTTGGCATTCTCGGTCATCTTCGATACGCGGAATTTGGTATCCTTGTAGACGAGGTTGAGCGAGTATTTGTTGGTCGCCGATTTGAGGGGCAGCATGATATAGTCGCCGGCCGCGGCCATGTTGCCGCCGACGATGACCGTTTCGGGATTGAACGTGTTGATGAGGAAGGCGACGGCCTTGCCGACCTTTTCGCCCGCCTCCTCGATCAGTTCGATCGAAAGGTTGTCGTCGTTCTTCGCCGCAGCGATGATGTCATCGATATGAATGCTCTTCTGCTTGTCGTACTTCTCCTTGAGGATCGTGTTCACGCCCCTTTCGATCAGGTGGCTCATCTTGTCCTCGATGGCGATGCCCGAAACCTCGGTTTCGAGACAGCCTTTTTTGCCGCACGAGCAGATGATTTCGTTGTCGAAGAACGGGATATGGCCGAACTCGCCTGCAAAGCCGCTTTTGCCGTAGTACAGCTGTCCGTCCACGACGATGCCGATGGCCACGCCGCGGCCCATGTGGAGGTAGAGCACGTTGCTCTCGTCCTTCGACTTGCCGCAGGTATATTCCGCGTAGCAGCGGGCGCGGGTGTCGTTTTCGAGCAGCACGCGGATGCCTACGCGCTCTTCGAGCAGGTCGCGCAGCGACTGTTCGCTGGTGGTGAAGTATTTGTAGCTGCGGCCCGTGTCGGGATTCACGCGGCCTGTCATGCAGACGCCGAGTCCCAGAATCTTGCCGCGGTCGATGCCGCAGGTGGCGATGAAGTTTTCGATGTTGGTGCAGATGCGTTCGATGCACTGCGGCCGGTCGAGCAGTTCGAACGTGTAGTCGTACTCCTCCTTGATGATGTTGTTCTGCAGGTCGGTGATCAGGAACGTCATGTTGTCGCGTCCGACGTTCACGCCCGCGAAATAGATAGCCGAGTTGGCGAGACCGAAGATGTTGGGACGGCGTCCGCCGGGGGTCTCTACCTTACCCAGATCCGTGACGATGTTCTCATCGACCAGCTCCTGCACGAGTTTCGTGATTGTCGGCACGCTGATATGCAGCTCTTTGGTCAGCTCCGAAAGCGTGCATTCGCCGTTCACCGCCATGTGGGCGATGATGTTGCGCTTGATGATACTGTTCTTGTGTGAAATACCCTTCAGGGTATCGTCTTCGTGTTTGTTGAAAAATTCGGTGAGTGATGTCATCCGTGCTATCCCATTTTTAACTAAACCTTTGCAAATATAATAAGTATATTTAAAAAACGCAACATGTTTTTAATAAAATTTAATAAATTTTGTTTCAAAAGTTTTTAAACGAAAAGGAACGGTCTGACAATCAGACCGTTCCTTTTACCGTTGCGCCTTTTTATTTTATAGCGTCGATTTCGATTCGACCGTTGCTTCGGGGTTTACTTTCTTGATAAGCCCCTGAAGTACAGTGCCGGGGCCGAGTTCGGTGAACTCCGTCACGCCGTCGGCGAGCATGTTCTTCACGATGTAGGTCCAGCGTACCGGAGCCGTCAGCTGTGCGATCAGGTTCGCCTTGATCTGAGCGGGATCGGTATAGGGTTTTGCGTCCACGTTCTGGTATACGGGGCAGACGGGTGCTTGGAACGGCGCTTCGTTGATCGCCTTCTCCAGCTCCTGCTTGGCAGGCTCCATCAGCGGCGAGTGGAACGCTCCGCCCACGGGCAGACGCAGTGCGCGGCGGGCGCCTGCGGCTTTGGCTTTCTCGCAGGCGGCTTCAACAGCCTCTACGGCGCCTGAGATGACGAGCTGTCCGGGGCAGTTGTAGTTGGCGGCCACGACCACGCCGTCGATCGACGCGCAGATATCCTCGACGGTCTTGTCGTCCAGACCGAGGATGGCGGCCATCGTGCCGGGCTGTGCCTCGCAGGCGGCCTGCATGGCCAGAGCACGTTTCGATACGAGTTTCAGGCCGTCTTCGAACGAGAGCGCTCCGGCGACGACCAGCGCCGAGAATTCGCCCAGCGAGTGTCCTGCGGCCGCATCGGGTTTCACGCCGAGCGCCTTGGCCATGATTACCGAGTGGAGGAATACGGCAGGCTGCGTTACCTTCGTCTGCTTCAGCTCCTCGTCCGTACCTGCGAACATGATGTCCGTGATGCGGAAACCGAGAATCTCGTTGGCTTTCTCGAACAGCTCCTTCGCTTCGGGTACGTTGTCGTAAAGGTCTTTGCCCATACCGACTGCTTGGGCACCCTGACCCGGAAATACGTATGCGTGTTTCATAATCTTTGCTTAAATTTTTTGTTAGCGACGGCAAAGATACGAATTTATTTCCTAACTTTGCACCGCAATGGTTCACAAAGGGCCGGGCAAGGCCCCATGTGATTAAATGGGAATGCCGTGTAAATCGGCAGCAGTTCCCGCTGCTGTAAGTTCCGTCAATTGCCGCACACTCTTTAGCCACTGGCTCCGGCCGGGAAGGCGTAGCGGCAGGAACGAGCCAGAAGACCTGCCTTGCGTCTCCCGGTGGGAGAATTCTCGATTTTCGGACAGGCTCTGCGGAGAACGGAGCGCTTCGGACGGTGGCACTGGGTGTCGGACGTTTGTTGTGAAGGCGGCATATATAATAGGTATGCGCCGGGCTGTGTAAAACGGGGATTCGATTCCGGGAGTTCGGAACCGGATTTTTTATTTTATACAGATAACTTAAACAAACGAAAGATGAAAAAACTTTTACTGATCGCTTTTGCGGCGCTTGCGTTCGCGGCCTGCTCGGACGATGACAAGACGCCGACCCCCTCCCATGTTGAAACAATAACTTTCAGTGATGCCGAACTTGGTGCTGACGGATACTTGTGGGGTAAGACGCTGGCTTCTGATGAGGATGGCTCGTTGGAGTTCGAAGGGGTTATTTATAAAGAAGGCAAGGCTTCCTTCCTGTCTTATTTTTCAGATTTCGGCGGCGTATGGGATACTTGGTGCAAGTTTGCCATATCCGGCTGCCATGATAAGGTGACCGAGGGGACAGATAATCAATTTAGTGTTTATACGACAGTCGATGACGGTCAGAATAAATTTGCCGTTGCATACGATATGAAGGGAATGGGCCCCGGATATACATTTAATCCTGCAGTTGAGTTTTCGACGCCTGTTTCTCCTGTTTCGGTTCGTGTTGCTAATAATACGTGGACCTATCTCTACCTTAAGGGTGATTATAGTGATTACAGCGTGTCGATTATTGGCTTCGACGGTGAAACCCAGACCGGAAAAGTTGATGTCCCCCTTGCTGCGAATAACAAAATCGTTGCAGATTGGAATACCGTGGGACTGGATAAATTGGGAGTGGTGACAAAAATAATTTTTTCTGTCGAGTGTAGTGACGAGAGGGCTCCGACGTATTTCTGTATCGATGATCTTGTTTATTCGGAATAATTTTTATTTATAGAATCGTGATGAAAAATTTAGTTTGGATTTTTATAGTTGCTTGCATTTTTGCCGCCTGTTCGGACGATGACGGCCCCAAGACGCCGCCTGTCGAGTACGATGTGATCTCTTTCGAACCCGCGGAGGGGATGCTCGATTTCAAAGGCAACGCCGCTGCGCCCCGGACCGTGACGATTGTCGGAGAATGGGCCGGCGGCTCCTTCGACGATGTGTTGTGCGGCAGGGAATACATGAACGAAGAGGATGCCAACGGTAATTTTTTCGACGGACTCCTCTTCACGACTGCTGACCGAAAGATCGGTTTCGGCTCCTATTTTTGCGACATGTCGAAAAACCAATTCGGAGCCTATGACACTTGGGGCGGTTTTGCGCTTTCGAAGAACTATTCGCAGACTCCGACGGCCGACGGCTCTGCCGATTATAAGGGGAGTCATTTTTCGGCGTGGACCAAGTCGGGAGCCAACAATACCGCGACATTCGCCCTCGCTTATTTCAACGATTACGGCGCTTATGATTACAATACGCCGAAGATCGAATTCAGCGAGACGCGGGAAGTCGCCCATCTGTATATGGCCAATGCGACCGTAACGGGACAGTCCCAATCCTCCCTGAGCGATTACTGGTTCAAGGTTTCGGTGACCGGATATAGCGGAGGTGTCAAAGGAAAAACGATCGAGCAGGTGCTTATCAGCGGGAAATCCATCGTTTCCGATTGGGTGAAGGTCGATTGCTCGTCGCTCGGTGCTGTCGATGAACTGCGTTTCGGTGTGATGTCGAACGATGTGAGCGGCGGATTTCTGAATTGCCCCTCCTATTTCTGCATCGACGAGATCGCTTTGGTGAAACAGACGAAATAAGTTGAGCCGCGCTGTTTGGAGATTAGTACAGCTCAAACGAATTCCCCGTACGGACTGCCTTGCCGTACGGGGAATTTTATTTGTATGGGAGCGTCCGGATGCCGGGGCGAAATCCCGCTGGAAATCCGGGTTTCCGAAATGTGCGGATACGGTTTCGGACGGTCGTACGACCGTCCGAAGGGCCGCTCCGGCATTATCAGATCAGGTTCTCTTTCTCGATGTCCTTGAAATAGCGGTACGTGCCGACTTTCAGTTCGACGGTCGCGGGTTCGTCGCATACGACGATTCCGTGCGGGTGTACCTGCATGGCCGAAATCGTGCAGACATGCGAGTAGGGACCTTCGACGCACTGCTGCAGGGCGCGGGCTTTCTTGTGGCCGAGCGCGAGGATCAGCACCTGCTTCGAATCGAGCACCGTGGCGACGCCTACCGACATGGCCTGTTTGGGAACCTTGTTCACGTCGTTGTCGAAGAAGCGCGAATTCACGACGAGCGTGTCGTAAGTCAGCGTCTTGACGCGCGTACGCGAGTTGAGCGACGAGAAAGGCTCGTTGAACGCCAAGTGTCCGTCTTCGCCGACACCGCCCATGAAGAGGTCGATGCCGCCCGCCTTGCGGATTTTCTCCTCGTATTCGTCGCACTCCTTCTGCAGGTCGGGGGCGTTGCCGTTGAGGATATTGACGTTGGCCGGGTTGATGTCCACGTGGTTGAAGAAGGTGTTCCACATGAACGAATGGTAGCTTTCGGGGTGCTCTTCGGGAAGCCCGACGTACTCGTCCATGTTGAACGTAACGACATCCTTGAAGGAGACCTTTCCGGCCTTGTTCAGCGCGATCAGCTCTTTGTATGTCGTCAGCGGGGTCGAACCCGTAGGCAGTCCCAGTACGAAGGTGCCTCCGGCCGCCTGTTTCTTGTTGATTTGCTCTACGATGTAGCGCGCTGCCCAGCGGCCTGCGTTTTCCTGCGTGTCTTCGATAATCAGTCGCATAGATTGAATGGTTGAATTATTGGGTTATTGATTGTTTTTCATTTGCGGGGTCTCGTCAGAACATCTTCACGAATACCTCGATCGCCTGATACTCCGCCATGCCGAGCTTGTCGTAAAGCTTGGCGGTGTTCTGCGTGCGCTCTTCGGCGCGCTGCCAGAACTCGCGGGGGTCGCTGCCGGGGAAGGGCATGATGTCCTTCTGCGAGAGGTGGCGGTAGATGGCGTGACGCTTCATGATCAGCTCGTCGGGCGACAAGGGCACCGCCATGTCGACCATGCCGAGGTCCCATTCCATCCATGCGCCGCGGTAGAGCCAGAGGTGGCACTCCTTGAGCCATTCGTCGTCCTTCACCACGTCGAGCGCGCCGAGCACGGCCTCCATGGCCGTACGGTGCGTGCCGTGGGGGTCGGCGAGGTCGCCGGCGGCGTAAATCTGGTGGGGCTTCACCTCGCGGAGCAGTTTGACGATGATTTCGATGTCCTTCTCCGTGAGCAGTCCCTTCTTGATACCGCCCGTTTCGTAGAACGGCAGGTTGAGGAAATGGGGGTTGGGGTCGGGGGTCAGCCCG
>OJOF01000633.1_pt1 | contig 30842 bp, 20 predicted proteins | sample 1598181 | NCBI WGS metagenome assembly OJOF01 (sample SAMN01915226, study PRJEB22387) | human gut metagenome | isolation source: stool | host: Homo sapiens | place: USA
AATTATGAAATATGAATCATGGAAAATGTAGTATTTTATAAGCAAAAAGAAAGAAAGAAGGAAGGAGAAAGTGAAGTGAGACAGAGAATAAGAATCCATAAAGCTGAAACGAACAAAGGCGCAGCGGATTTTTCACATCTGTTGGATGCACCTGCAGGAAAGCATGGGTTTGTACGTGTAAAGGACGGACATTTTTATTTTGAAGACGGAACACGCATTAGATTTTTGGGCTTCAATATGGCAGCAAGATCCAATACTCCGAATCATGAGACAGCGGAAAAATTGGCTGCAAGATTTGCCAGTATGGGTGTGAATGTCATTAGGCTGCATGCAGCAGATGCTCCTATCGGTGAAGAACCGTGTACGTGGAGCAGTTGTAAGGAAGCACCGCTTTTGGATTACGAGAGAGGGAACAGCCTGGAATTTAACAAAGCAGGTCTCGACAGATTTGATTATTTTGTCGCAAAATTGAAAGAAAAGGGAATCTATCTGCACATTGATCTGTTAGTTGCAAGAGCATTTAATAAGGAAGATGGAATTGAATATTCCGATAGAGTGGATTCCTGTACAAAATGCTTTCCGATGATTAATGAAAGACTGATTGAACTGCAGAAGGATTATGCAAGAAAGCTTCTGTTGCATGTGAATCCGTATACCGGGCTTGCACTGGCAGATGATCCGGCAGTCATTACCGTTCAGATCAATAATGAAGAATCGGCGATTAAGGGAACAGCGGAGCTGGAGCATGTTGAACATATGAAGCCTTATAGGCAGGAGGTTCAGAGAAAATTTAATCATTTTCTTCTAATGAAATACGATACAAGGGAAAAATTAAAAGAAGCCTGGACATTTGACGGTGTTTCAGCTTTGCAGGAGGATGAGAATCCGGAAGACTGCTCAGTACGTATTACGGAGGGAGATTTTGTCCAGCCGGTGAATGATCCGATGGGTTCATGGGAAGGAATGAACAGCCCGGCAAGATATGCAGATTATATGGAGTTTGGAATTTTTATTAACCGGGAATTTTATCAGATGATGAAAAATTATCTGCATTCTATCGGGGTGAAGGTTCCGATTAACACCAGTAACCTGCTGGGCGGTGCGGCTGATGTATACGGACACAGCGATGCGGACGTAATGGAAAATAACAGCTATTTCAATCATCCGCTGCTTCCGGTACAGGGAACGACATTTATGGTGTCGGGTCCGATGGAATATGTTTCCACCAATCCGCTGACCATACAAAAAGGTGCAGGTGCCATAGCAACAACGATCCCGAGCATGGGTGCAACTGCCATTATAAAAGGAAAGCCGTTTATGCTGAGTGAATGGAATGAATACGGACTTCATCCGTTCCATTCCACAGCGGCAGTGCAGACAGTGGCCTGTGCATGCTTAAATGACTGGGACGGACTGATTCTTTATAATTATCAGACATCTGAAAAATGGGATGATCAGCCAGCGGACGAGATTTTAAGTGTATTTGATGCATACAATGATCCGGCGGTGGCCTGTCAGTGGGGATTTATGGCATCTGTATTTTTGAAGGGCCTTGTGGCTGTTTCTGATAAAAAAGTAGATGTTGTATATACACAGGATGACCTTAAGACGCTTCCAAACGGGCATGGCATGCTGACAACGATGTTACCTTACATCACAGGTATGCGAAACGTTTTCCTGGATGGAGGTGAGAGGTACACCGGTGACGCGGATGCGGCCATCAATGCAGGCTTTTTAAATGGAGCCGATCTTTCCGAGGCAAAGAAAGGAGTCTATTATGCATGGTCTCCTTACAGGGATGCAATGAGAAGATATCCGGATAAAAACCGGCTGACTTTTGCGGCAAGGGATACCAAAGAGATACAGCCGGGTATACATCTTGGCGAAAAAACACTGGTTTTTGATAAGATTGAAAAGATTGCAGGGGACGGAGATTACCGGGAATTTGCAGAAATCCTGGATCAGGCCTTTAAGAAGTGGGGGATTGTTCCAAAGGATGCAGGACTTGTGGACGGGAAAATGATTTCAGTTACCAAAGAAATGATATTTGATCCGGATAATTCCAGATTTTCACTGAACACCGATTATTGCAGCTTTTTCAGCGGATCCCCGGAGAAAAATATCCGCCTGACGGAAAAAATTAATGCAGAAGTGAATAACAGCAGAATATCTATTTCGGTGCTTCCGATGGATACGGACAAGCTTGCAGATGCAAAAGAGTTTATCCTCACGGCAATGGGTGAGACGGGAATGGATGAAACAGAGATGCAGACGGGGATTGAACTGATGGGTTATGAATTTACCGCTGTGACAATGAAAGGAAAGCTTTTTGCAGATACGCTGGAAGGTACAATTTCAGTAAAAGGAAAGAAAGCAACACTTGAGATTTTAAGTCCGGTGGGGGAAGTCATCAGAATTATGGACGGAGAGAAGATTGGAGAATCTGTACTCTTTCATCTGGATGGAATGGTGCCGGGTATCATGTACCATTTATCAATAAACGAAGCATAAAACTTTTTAAGAGAGGTAAAATCAATGGGAAAAAAGAAAAAAGAACTTGGTTTCGACAGTGACGGCGCAAAAAAAGTCATGCGAAAAAGAGACTATATGGCAGATATGTCAGGGCAGTGGGCACTTGGACTTATGGCAAATGTAGTCGGTCAGCTTACATACTTCTATACAGACAAGGTGGGTCTTGCTGTTGGCGGTGTCGGTATTGTGATGGCAATCGCTAAAGTTATTGATGCACTTACTGATATCTGGTTTGGAAATGTAATCGAGCATTCAAAAGGCGGAAACAGTAAATTTTACAAATGGATGTTCCGCATGATGATTCCGGCGGCAGTAATTACATTTTTGATGTTTACAGTGCCGAAAGGTCAGACAATCGGAATGATTTATGTACTTGTGACTAATGTATTGTTGACAGCCGTAATTTATACGATGATTGCAACACCGTTTGGTGCAGTTATGGTTGTGCGTACCAACAGCCAGGTAGAACGAAGCAATATGGGTATCTTCCGTGCAGTAGGAAACTATGGGGCAGGGATGATCATTTCGATTATTATTATTCCTGTTACTAATATGTTAGGTGGAACACAGAGTGCATGGATTAAATTTGGAGCGATTTTAGCGTTAATTGTTCTTTTGCTGCTTGCAATTTGTTATAACAACGGACGCAAGGCAAAGTATTCAGAAGATACAGAAACGCTAAATGAAGTAGAGGAGGAAGAGGCAGTTCCGTTTAAAGATGCGATTAAAATGCTTTTTGGAAACAAATACTGGGTGATTGTTCTCTTATTCAATATTATTACAAATGTTACAAATGCGATTGCAGCGGTATCCGGAACTTATTACTGTAAATGGATCTTCGGAAATGATAATCTGGTGGCTATAACAGGTATCGCAGGGCTTGCGGCAACTTTACTTGGATTTGTGCTTGCGAAGCCAATCATTTCTAAACTCGGAATTAAGAAAACGGTTTACTTTGGGGTGTTAGGTCAGGCAATTACCTGTGTGGTCAGGTGTGTCGTTCCGACGAATTTCATGGCATGTACGGTGATGTCCTTAATCGGAAGTTTAGTACAGATTCCGCTGATGTGCTTATATGGAGTGCTTCTTGCAATGGCTGTCGATTATAATGAATGGAAATACGACAAGAAGCTGGTAGCAGTATCTTCAGGAGCAATCGGATTTGGAAGTAAAGTAGGCGGCGGACTGGGAAGCATTATTTTATCAGTCTTTCTTGCAATCGGAGCCTATGATGCTACATTGGAAGTTGCAACTACTTCTATGAGATATGCAATTTACGGGTTCTCAAATTATCTGCCGTTAGTGATGAATTTGCTGATGTTCTTTGTATTTACAAAGTTTGATTTGGAAGAGAAGCTTCCAAAAATGAGAGCGGAAGTTGAAGCACGTAGAAAGGGTCAGAATAACTAAATAAAAATATATCAGGTATGGAGCCGGCCATTTATGACTGGCTTCATGCTATATCAGAAATTAAATGGAAAGTGGAGAGATGATAAAATGAGCGACAAATATCAGAATACAGAATTGATACCGGAGGAAAGGGCGGCATATCTTTTAGAGGAACTGAGTCTGGATGAAAAAGTGGCTCAGTTGAACTGTGTTTTTCCATTTGACAAGGCGAGTTATGATTTTGCCGGAATCAATGAACAGACAAAGCATGGAATCGGACAGGTAAGTACGCTGGAAATGCGGAGAATGGAAAGTCTGGATGAAGTGGTCCGGTGGCAGAGAAAGGTGCAGAGAATCGTTATGGAAAACAGTCCGCACCGTATTCCGGCAATTTTTCATATGGAAGGACTCTGTGGAGCATTTATTCAGGATTCCACAAGCTTTCCTTCCGGAATTGGAAGGGGTGCCGGATGGAATCCAAAGTTGGAGGAGAAAATTGCAGAAATTGTAAGCCGTCAGGAAGCTGCTTGTGGTATTACGCATGTCTTTGCCCCTGTGCTTGATATTTCCAGAGATTCCAGAATGGGACGGCAGGGAGAAACGTATGGAGAGGATCCGGTTCTTACAGCCAGCCTGGGATCAGCTTATACAAAAGGGTGCCAGAAATATGAGACAGCAGGACGCAGAACAGAAAGTGTAGCCAAGCATTTTCTGGCATTTCATAATTCAGCAGCAGGTATTCATGGGGCCAATAGTGATACACCGGAACGTTTGTTAGAAGAAATCTATGGAAAGCCATTTCAGGCAGCCATTACAGAAGCAGGTTTAAGAGGAATCATGCCCTGCTATTGCCTGATCAATGGAGAGCCGGCTTCCGCATCGCATCATCTTTTGACAGAACTGCTGAGAGAAGAGATGGGGTTTGACGGACTTTGCGTCAGTGATTATGGCGCCATTAATAATGCATTTATGTTTCAGGGAATCGGGGAAACCAAAGAGGAAACAGGACTGTTATGCCTGGAGGCGGGAATGGATATGGAGCTTCCAAGTGTTGAGGGCTATGGGGAAGCATTTAAGAATCTGTTTGCGTCAGGCAGGGCAGATATGGACATTCTGGATCGGGCTGTAAAAAGAGTCCTGACGGCAAAGTTTCGTATGGGGCTGTTTGAACATCCTTTTGCTTTGGAAGGAGAAGAGCTTCGCAGAGTTTTTATGAATAAGAAGGATAAAGAAATTTCCCTGCAGTCTGCAAAAGAATCTATGGTACTGATTAAAAATAATGGTGTGCTTCCGATTCAAAAATCCGTAAAAAAGATTGCACTGATCGGACCTCACGCAGACAGTCCGAGAAAGTTTTTCGGAGGATATACGCATATGTGTATGATGGAATCTACCTATGCAATTGCCAACTCGATTGCCGGGGTCAGTGGAAGTGAAAATGTGGACAACAAAGAAATCGTGACTGTTCCGGGAACCAATATTCAGTCAGATGAAACGCCGGAATTTGACGTGATTCTGAAACGTCAGAAACCGGACTGCCGAAGTATATTGGAGGAACTGAAAGCTCAGATGCCGGATGCAGAGATTCGTTATGCTTATGGATACCCGATTGCAGGAGCGGATCAATCCGGTTATGCCCGGGCGCTTGAAATTGCAGAGGATGCCGATATTGTGATTCTTACTTTAGGAGGAAAGCACGGAACCTGTTCTATGGCCTCCATGGGAGAGGGTGTGGATGCGACAAATATCAATCTTCCGGAATGCCAGGATGCATTTATCAGGAAGGCAGCAAAGCTTGGGAAACCGCTGATCGGAGTTCATTTTGACGGACGCCCTATATCCAGTGATGCGGCAGATGCACATCTGGATGCAATACTGGAGGCTTGGAATCCGTCCGAGATGGGGGCGGAGGCAGTTGTGAGCACTCTGCTTGGCAGGTATAATCCTGGAGGAAAAATGCCGGTAACGACAGCTTATACTTCCGGTCAGATTCCAATTTATTACAATCACCCGCATAATTCCGCATGGCATCAGACCGGAAGCATCGGCTTTTTGAATTATGTGGATATGCCGCATACACCGAGGTATTATTTCGGACATGGTTTGTCTTATACAAAATTCGAATATAGCAATCTGCAGTTATCCAAGGATTGCATTATGCCGACAGAAAGTATCCGGATTCAGTGTGATGTGGAAAATACAGGAGAATACAAGGGGGATGAAGTCGTTCAGCTTTATCTGAAGGATATTCATGCAAGCATGGCAAGACCGGTCAAGGAACTGGCGGGATTTAAGAGAATTACGCTAGTGCCGGGAGAAAAGAAAAAAGTAATCTTTGAGATAAAAGCATCACAGCTTGCATTTCTGGATAGAAGGATGAAATGGAAGATTGAGAAAGGAACTATTGAGGCAGAAATAGGAGGCTCTTCAGAGGATATCAGACTAAGCGGCGCTTTTGAGATTGTAGAAAATGGATGGGTTGCCGGAAGAGACAGAGCGTTTTATGCAGATGTGACAGTGGAGTAAAGAGAATGGTTAAAAATAGAAAATTGCTTGCAGAGCAGCTGGTAGAAGAATCGGTTGTTCTGCTGAAAAATGAGAATCAGCTTCTTCCGCTTCAGGAAGGACAGACAGTTGCTGTGTTCGGACGATCAGCACTTGTGACCTATGTTTCCGGAAATGGTTCCGGAGCGGCAAGAGGAGCAGAAAGCAGTAATATCATAATAGAACTTGAGAAAGCAGGAATCTCTGTATGTGAGGAGTTAAAACAGTACTATCTGCAGCAGCGGGAAGCGGAAGCAGCGAATCCGCAGGAAGAATTCGATTTTTCCCAGATGAAGGAGGCGGTAAACAGTGGCCTGATGTATGAGATATTTGGAACGTACCATGCGCCGGTTCCGGAGTATCCGATTCCGGAATGTCTGCTGACTAATGTGAGAGACAAGACAAACACCGCAATTCTTGTGCTAGGAAGAAATGCAGGCGGAGAGGAATGTGACAGAAGATTGGAAGGAGATTATTATCTTACCGAAGAAGAAAAGAAGCTGGTCAGCCAGGTGTGCGAAAACTTCCCGGAAGTCATTGTAATCCTTAATGTAAATGGACTTATTGACCTGGAATGGACAACAAAGTATACTTCCGTAAAAAGTATTCTGTTCCTTGGTCTTCCGGGAGAGGGTGGTGCAAAGGCTGTTGCAGAAATCATTAAAGGTAATGTTTCCCCTTCCGGAAAGCTGGCATTTACAATTGCACACCGGTATGAGGATTATCCTTCTGCAAAGCATTTTTCATGGGACAAGGAGAAGGAAGAGCATATTCTGACTTATGAGGATTATGGACTGGATGCGGAAGAAAACGGGAGTTTCGGTTTCCGAAAAAGCCCGGTGACCGTATATCAGGAGGATATCTATAACGGCTACCGGTATTTCAGTTCTTTTGGGAAAGAGGTACTATTTCCATTCGGACATGGGCTTTCCTACACAAAATTTGCATTAGATGCGGCCGCTGTTTCAAAAGAAGAAGACGGGATAACTATAATAATTGATGTGAAGAATGTCGGACTCTGTGCAGGCAGGGAAGTCGTGCAAATCTATGTTTCTATGCCGGATGGAAAAACAGAAAAAGCAGAGAGAGAATTAAAGGGATTCGCCAAGACAGAAGTTTTGAAACCGGGAGAGAAAACAAGTGTGTCAATCCATATACCATGGGATGGACTTTCGTGTTATGAGGAAAAATCCTCCGTATGGCTGATTGAGAAGGGACGATATAAGCTCAGAATGGGAACGTCCTCGGAAGAGACCGTCTGCATCTGTGAGTTAGATGTTTCGGAGGACATTATATACAGCATTTGTCGTTCAGCGCTTGGGTTGAAAGCATGTAATGATGGAAAACTTACGTTTTTAAAGAAAAATTGCCTGAAAGACCAGGAGTTGCCGAGTGATGCATGCGGCGGAGTCTGTGAAGAAAATCCAATGTATAAACTAACGCTTTCAGGAATTGATGTCAAACCGGAGAAAAGAGAGGCGGGGCAGGGAAGGCAGGTAAGAGATTTTTCAGATTTCACAGAGGAACAGCTTGCGGCACTTCTCGTAGGCTACGGTTCCGGAATTCCCTTTGCAGGATTTCTGGATACAGCGTTTCCGGAGACCATCTGTGATAAAGAAGGAAAGCCTTTGACCTGCAATGATCATCCGGCAGGGCATAATGGATATGTGTCACCAGCAATCAAAGATAAAGGAATCCATTCTGTTTTCTATATGGATGGACCTGCCGGAATCGGGAGAACTGCGTGGCCGACGGAAATGCTGCTGGCATGTGCGTTTAATAAAGAGGCGTGGTACAGATTTGGAGAAGCAGTGGGGGCAGAGTGTGAGGAAGCACAGGTTGATGTGTGGCTCGCACCTGCAGTAAATCTTCACCGAAATCCGTTGTGTGGTAGAAACTTTGAGTATTTTTCAGAAGATCCTTTTCTTACAGGAGTGTGTGCCTGCGCAATTACAAAAGGCGTACAGGAAAATCATCAGGTACTGGTGTGTCCAAAGCATTTCGCAGTTAATGAGCAGGAAACCTACCGCAGGGGAAACGCAAAGAAACAGTATGACGCAGTAGATTCTGTTATTACGGAACGGGCAGCCCGGGAACTGTATCTGAAACCATTTGAAATGCTGGTAAAAAAAGCAAATGTACGCTGCATTATGACTTCTTTTAATAAAATTAACGGGATATTTGCAGGTGGAAACAGCGACCTGTGCAACCGGATTCTGCGGGAAGAATGGGGATATGAAGGATTTCTGGTGACTGACTGGGGGGATATGGATATTGTGGTGGATGGCGCGGATGCAGTTGCGGCCGGAAATGATGTTGTCATGCCAGGCGGACCGCCGGTGATTAAACAGATTCTGAATGGATACCGGGAAGGGCGAGTGACACGCAGGCAGCTGGAGACAGCGGCGAGTCATCTGCTGCGGGTAATCAAGAGTTTGAAAGGAAGAAATGGAAAGAATGGAAAAGAAGATATATGAATTTACAAACGACGGCAATTCCTGTGTGATTTATGATGCAAAGCCGCCAAGATACTGGTTTAACTATCTGTGGAATGAAAACGGCTACTGCGCGCAGGTTTCCCAGAACGGGCATGGACGCAGCTATTACCTGAATGAAAGAGCAGATATGTGTATGATCAATAACAATGATGCAAGATATTTCTATATCCGGGATGATGAAATGAATAAAAGCTGGAATATCGGTGCGGCACCGCTGAATGAACAGGTAGAAAGCTATCAGTGTGAGCACAGTATTGGATTTTCCAGACTTCAGTCCGAGTGTCAGGGGATAGAAAGCTCCTGGAGAATTTTTGTGCCGCAGACCGGATTCCAGGAAGTGTGGACGTTTCGACTCAGGAACAAGAGTGACAGAGCCCGTATGCTCAGTACATTTTCAGCGGTAACTTTTGAACTGGAGGGGTTCTCATATCCCCGTTATTATGAAATGTACCGTTGCCTTGAAACTTCCTTTGACAGGGAATTAAATGGAATATATTGTAGATCCGCTCATCCGTTTGCACCGCATAAACGGTACAATGCTTATCTGGCTTCTTCCGAGCCTGTGTATGCTTATGACGGGGATCTGGCCAGATTCTGTGGAGCGGCAGGATCTGTCACGAAGCTGGATGCTTCTGCTTATGCACTGTTTCAGAGACCGGATGTAGTAGTAAATGGCGGTGACTGTACGAATTCTGAGGCGGCACTGTTTATTCTTGGCGGTGTGCTGCAGCATAAGTTCATACTGCAGCCGGGCGAGACAAAGGAAATCCGGATGGTCTTCGGCGTCAGTGAATCTCTGGATGAGGCAAGAGCGACAGCTAAAATGTATGCGGATGCTAAGCGTACGGAAAGTGCCTGTAAGGAGACCGTGGAGTATAATCTGGACAAATACAGTTCCCTGTCCGTCACCACACCGGACAGCAAAATCAATCATATTATGAACCAGTGGCTGAAGAAGCAGATAGACTGCTGTATTGTTGGGAAAAAGGGTGTGCGGGATAATCTGCAGATTGCAGTGGCACTTCTGAATTATCGTCAGGAGAAGGCCAGGGAGGAGATTCTGGAATGTCTGCGCCATCAGTTTCGGGATGGTCATGCCGTATTGACCTGGTATCCGTATGACGACACCAGGTATTCAGACCAGCCGTTCTGGATTATCTGGGCGGTGTGTGAACTTATCAAGGAGACGGGAGATTACACGATTCTGCAAAAGAAGATTGAGTGGCAGGATGGCGGTGCTGCGGCTGTAGTGGAGCACTTAAAAGCAGCCGCAGATTGTCTTATCCGGGATAAGGGAAGAAATGGGCTGAGCCGGATTTATTTTGCAGACTGGAATGATGCGCTGAATATCACAACCGATCCGGAAGCGGAATCCGTCATGCTTTCTCATCAGTTCTGTCTTGCTTTCAGAGAACTGAAGCTGCTTATGGAAAAAATCGGGGAGACTGATTATGCAGAATTTCTGAAAAAAGAATATGATACCATGAGAAAGAGTATTAATGAGAAAGCCTGGGATGGTGAATGGTATATGCGGGCACTCAGTAAGAAGGAAAACATTGGTTCCAGAACAAGTGAAGGCAGTAAAATCTATCTGAACGCCCAGACATGGGCAGTTCTGGGAGACGTGGTAGATGAAGAAAAGCTTCCGAAGCTTCTGACTTCGGTTGACAGTATGGAACATGATTTTGGTTTCCCTCTGAATATGCCGCCGTATGAGAAATATTCTCCGAATGTTGGACGGATGTCGGGAATGCTGCCGGGGCTGTTTGAAAACGGCGGAGTATATTGCCATGCAACGGGATTTAAGATCCTTATGGACTGCAAACTCGGCAGAGCTGAAAAGGCACTTTGTACTCTGAAAAAAATCATGCCGGACAGTGAAAAGAATCCGTCCACGCAGTCCGGCGCCGAGCCATATGTATTTACAAACTGCTATTCCACACATCCGAAATATTACGGCAAATCTTACTGGTCCTGGACAACCGGAACCTCTGCATGGTGCATGAAGGGACTGTATGAAGGCATTATGGGGGTAAAACGCGGATATGACGGGCTGGAAATTACCCCATGTTTTCCGAAAGAATGGGAACGGGCTGAGATGACGAGACATTTCCGAAACGCAGATTATCATATTGTAATTGAGAATCCGCAGTGTCGGAAGGCTGTCACATCCGTAATTATTGTGGACGGAACACAGATAAAAGGAAACAGGATTCCGGATTTTGCAGACAATAAAAAGCATGAAATAAAGGTTATCCTTCAATAAAAATTATTAGCACACGCTACTGATAAGCGTCGATGTAGGGGGAAATGGCTTGGAATGGGACAGAAAATCAGTGCCTGTTTTTTCTCTCACCTGAAGCTGATAAAATACAGTGGGAAACCCACCAAGGTAAGGTCTAACCAACCGCCTTGTACCGAGTCCTTGGAATTGAAGCGGTAACGTTAGATTTAAGCGTAGGACAGGGAGCAACAGAGCCGAAACGAAAGTGAAGTGATTGAGCTGGGAAATGATTATGAGGTCGGAAATGGTCGAAGCGTTCTATTACGTTGCAGACAACATCAGATCGTGTTCTGGATGTCAGCAAGATCGAGATCGACAAAAGCGCCGCGTGTGCCGACGACACCGGCTACGTTGGCGAGTACATCGATTCTTCCGTATTTTTTCATAACAGTTTCAACCACATTGCGGCAGTCATCTGCAGAAGAAACATCGGCTTTCAGGAAGGTAACATCGCCCTCTTTTTCATTTCTGATGCTTTTTTTTCGGTTTTTCCTTGCTTTTTAGAAAGATGCTGTTATAATAAGGAAAAGTGAATAAATATACATCACATGAGGAGAGAAGGAGATTATTATGAAAATGAATTTTGCAAAAAAAGCAACAGCACTTGCAATGTCCGTTCTGTTTGCTGTTTCGATGGCAGGATGCGGGAGTTCTGCATCTACCGCAAAGAAAGTAGAAGTAACATCCGTAGAGGATCTGGCAGATCTGAAGATTGGTGTACAGACCGGAACAACAGGTGATTCTCAGGCGAGCGATGCCGTTAATGCAGATTCCCAGATGCAGCGTTACAACAAAGGCGCCGATGCTATTCAGGCACTGAAAAACGGAAAGATTGACTGTGTTGTCATCGATTCCCTGCCGGCAGAAAAATTCGTTGCAGCAAACGATGATCTGAAAATTGTAGAAGGCATTTTTGATACCGAAGAGTACGCGATGTGCTTCAAAAAAGGAAATGAGTTAAGAGACGAGTTCAACACTGCATTGGCAGAGTTGAAAGAGGACGGAACTCTTGATGAGATCATGAGCAACTACATTGGTGATGAAGTCGGCCAGCATCCGTATGAGTCCCCGGCAGACGTGGACCGTTCCAACGGAACGCTTACCATGGCAACCAACGCTGAGTTCGAGCCGTGGGAGTACAAAGAGGGAACCGATATTGTTGGTATCGACGCTGATATTTCCCAGGCCATCTGCGATAAGCTTGGTTATGAGCTGAAAATCGAGGATATGGCATTTGAAACTATCCTTGCATCCGTCAACAGCGGAAAAGCAGATTTCGGCGCAGCCGGAATGACCGTTACTCCGGCGCGTGAGGAGAGTGTTGATTTCACCGATACTTACGCAAATGCAACGCAGGTTGTTATTGTAAGAAAGTAATCTAATAAGAGGAAAAAGAGCGGCTGTCCGCCAGGCAAAATGGTGCAGCCGCTCTTTTTGCAGGAAATGAAACCACAAAGGAGAGATGTATTCTATGGAAAATTTACAGCATCAGTTTAACCGCTACTTTGTAGACAACGGTGCTACAGAGTGGTGGCTGACCGGTCTGAAGACGACGCTGCTTGTCACGGTAATTGCACTGTGCATCGGTGTTGTGCTCGGACTTCTCATCGCACTGATCCGTTCGACACACGAGCAGACCGGTAAATTAAAACTTCTGAACATTGTGGCACGCGTCTATCTGACGATTATCCGCGGAACGCCGTCCATGATTCAGATTCTGTTTTTCTATTCCGTTATTTTTGCAACCGTAAACCTGAACAATATCGTGATCGGCGGAATTGCATTCGGTATTAACTCCGGTGCGTACGTTGCCGAGATCTTCCGTTCCGGAATCATGTCTGTGGATAAAGGACAGACGGAAGCGGGACGAAGCCTTGGTTTAAATTCGGCACAGACCATGCGTCTGATTATCATTCCGCAGGCGTTTAAAAATGTTCTTCCAGCGCTGATCAACGAGATGATCGTGCTGTTGAAAGAGACCGCCATCATCGGTTATATTGGAACCATCGATATTACAAAAGCAGCAACCCTGGTACAGAGCCGTACGTACGATGCGCTGGTTCCGCTTCTCTCCGCAGCGATCTTTTATCTGATTCTTGTTATGATTCTGACCTATTTCATGGGCAAACTGGAAAGGAGACTGCGTAAGAGTGACCACTAACGAAAAAGTATTAATTAAAGTTGAAAATCTGCAGAAGAGCTTCGAGGATAATAAAGTTTTAGACGGAATCAGCACAGAGATCCGTCAGGGAGAAGTTGTCGCCGTTATCGGTCCTTCCGGTTCCGGAAAATCGACGTTTCTGCGCTCCTTAAACCGTCTGGAAATTCCAACCGGCGGAAAAATTTACTTCGAGGGCGTTGACATCACGGCGCCGGAAACTGACATTGACCATGTGCGTCAGAAGATCGGAATGGTATTCCAGCAGTTCAATCTGTTTCCGCACAAAACCGTTAAGGAAAATATCTTGCTCGCTCCGGTGACGTTAAAACTAATGACACCGGAAGAAGCAGAGAAAAAAGCGATGGAGCTTCTGACCCGTGTCGGACTGCCGGACAAAGCAGATGCCTATCCGGGAAGCCTTTCCGGCGGACAGAAGCAGCGAATCGCCATCGCGCGCGCCCTTGCGATGAATCCGGATGTCATGCTGTTTGACGAACCGACTTCTGCACTCGATCCGGAGATGGTAGGAGAGGTTCTGGAAATTATGAAAGAGCTTGCCGAATCGGGCATGACCATGGTCGTTGTTACACACGAGATGGGTTTTGCCAGAGAGGTGGCAACCCGCGTCGTCTTTATCAACGAGGGAAATATTCAGGAGGAGAATACGCCGCAGGAATTCTTCGCAAATCCGCAGCACCCGCGCCTGAGAGAATTTTTATCGAAAGTATTATAAGGAAAAGAAATGAGAAAAACCGATGTTCTGTGAAAATAACACGCACAGAACATCGGTTTTTTGATGTTATAGAAAGAACTTATTTGGAAATCGGGCGGGTAGCTTCTTTCAGCCACTCTTTTTCGTCCCCTTCCAGATAAGGAGAAATCTTCTCATACACTTCTTTGTGGTAATTATTCAGCAGCTCGACATCTTTCTCCGTCATATACTGCGTATCGATACCGTCGAGGTCGATCGGAACCATGGTAACGAACTCAAAGCGCATGAACTGGCCATACATGTTCTTTTCTGCTTTGCGGCAGAGCATCAGGTTCTCGGTACGGATACCATGGCTTCCTTCAATATAGATACCTGGTTCGTCGGAGGTCAGCATACCTTCCTCGAGAACGGCATTTTCCATGCGCTCCGGAACCATTTTCCAGCGGAAACCGTTTGGACGCTCATGGACATTTAAGAGATAGCCGACGCCGTGGCCGGTTCCGTGATTGAAGTCAAGACCTCTCTCCCAGAATGCCTGTCTTGCGAGGTAATCGAGATTGATGCCGATGCATCCATGGAGAAATTTTGCGTTTCCAAGACGCAGGGTTCCCATCGCGGTGATGGTGAAATGCTCTTTTTCTTCCTCAGTCAGCGGTCCGACAACAATGGTTCTTGTGATATCGGTTGTTCCTTCATAATACTGTCCGCCGGAATCCACGAGGTACATGCCTTTTGGCTGTAGAACGGAGAAATCTTCCTTCGTTGCCTGATAATGGCACATAGCGGCATTCGGGCCGTAAGCGGAGATGGTTCCGAAGCTCGGCTCAATGTAGCCTTCCTGCTCTTTTCGGAAGGATTCCAGTTTCTCTGCAACGGAAACTTCGTCCATCGGGATTTTGCCGATGTTTTTCTTTAACCAGTAAACGAAACGGGTTACAGCAACGCCGTCTTTGATGTGGGCTTTGCGGATATTTTCCATCTCAACTGGTGTTTTCAATGCCTTTAAGGAAGAAGCCGGGTTCATCACATTGACAATCGTGTTTTCGCCCATGACGCTCTGGCAGATCGTGTAGTTGACTTTGGCTTTCTCCAGAAGAATCGTTTTTCCTGTGATGCCGGCAGCGAAATCATAGACAGCATCGTATGGATGAATCGAAATACCAAGACCGGCAAGATACTGTTTTACTTCATCATTTAAAGTTGCTTCCTGAATAAACAGATGGCCTTCGGTTTCGGTCAGAATGAGGTAGGAGAGGACAACCGGATTGCACGGAATATCGTTTCCGCGGATGTTCAGCATCCAGGCGATATCGTCGAGTGCGGTCAGGATATGCACCTCGGCACCGTTCTCTTTCATCTTTTCGCGGACTTTTGCAAGACGGTCAGCAGCGGACTCGCCGGTATATTTGGAATCAAGAATCCAGACCGGTTCTGCAGAAAGTGCTGGGCGGTCGGACCAGATTTCACCGATCAGGTCACTTCGATAGGAGAGAAAACGCTCCGGAAGTGTCTTTTCCAGTGTCTCACCGAGCATCTCATTGACAACACGGCCGTCGAAGCCGATGGTCATGCCTTCTTTTGTATTTGCCTGCAGGTATTCCTCTACGGTCGGAACACCTTCCTGGCCCATTTTCATTAAAGTAACGCCGGTTCCGGCAAGCTCTTTGGCTGCCTGTACGAAGTAGCGGCCGTCGGTCCAGAGGCACGCTTCATCCTGGGTAATAACGGCGGTTCCGGCAGAACCGGTAAAGCCTGTGATATACGTTCTTGCTTTAAAGTAAGTTCCTACATATTCAGATTCATGGTAATCGGCGGTCGGAACCAGATAAGCGTCCACGCCGTAGGCTCTCATTTTTTCGCGGAGAGCAGCTAATCTTTCTGGTATCATAATTTTTTCCTCATCTTTCTTTTCGAAAAATACTGCCGGCATTTTTTTCAGGATGCCGACATTTTTATTCTATCACATTTTCCAGATCTGTCAAAGTGATGATTGAGAATTTGTCTCACTGTTTCCGAAATTTTCTAAAATCGTTTCGCATTTGGAGATTTTTCCTATTTTTCAAGAGCTTTTTTGTACCATTTTGGTTAAAAAAGCAGTAAGATAAAAATAAAGTGAAAAGCGTGGTGAAACTACGCGAAAAAGCAGAAACTATGAAGAAAGGGGGACATACTGTAATGCATACAATATGTCTGAAAGACAACTGGACATTAACTGTCCTCGGAAAAAATGTTTACGATATTCCGGAAACTCCAATTGAAACGAAGGTACCGTCTACCGTTTACGGCACCCTTCTGGAGAAAGGCCTGATCCCGGATCCGTTTTATCGTGACAATGAGCTCGATGCACTGAAATTGATGGAGAACGATTTCGCATACGAGACAACGATCGTGATCAGTGAGGAAGACAGAAAAGCGGACCGTCTGTTTTTACACTTCGACGGAATTGATACCATCGCAGATGTTTATCTGAACGGAGAGAAAATCGGCTCCGCAGACAACATGAACCGTGTCTGGGAGTATGATATTACCGATCTTGTTGCAGGTGATGCAGCCGATACCGTATATCAGGTAAAAGTGGTTCTGCATTCCCCGACAAAATTCATCGCAGAAGAAGAAGCAAAATGCCCGGTTGGAGCAGCATCCGATGCAATGCCGGGATTCCCGCATATTCGTAAAGCAGCCTGCATGTACGGCTGGGACTGGGGTCCGCGTCTTCCAGATGCAGGACTGTTCCGTGAGGCTTCTGTTCTCGCAGTAAAAACTGCCCGTCTGGCACAGGTATTTGTAGGACAGGAGCATCATGTAACTGGAAAAACCGTTCATGGAAATGTGGTTGACTTCGTCCGCCTGACCGCAGATGCTGAAATCGAGTGGATGCCGGGTGTAACCGACGGTAAAGTAAAGATCGTAATGACCGTTACTTCCCCGGATGGAAAAACCGTTCTGACCGCAGAAAGCGGCACAATGGATCCGCTGACCAATTCTGCACCGGCAAAGAATCTGACCGGACTTACCTGTGATCTTCGCAGCAATCATGTACAGGCTTCCCTTACCGTAGAAAATCCGGAGCTATGGTGGCCGAACGGCTATGGTGCACAGGCACTGTATCAGGTAAAGGTAGAGCTCGTTGCAGACGATATCCTGGATACCTGGGAGAAGAAGATGGGTCTTCGCACCATCACCGTAAATACTGACGTGATGGAAGATGAAGTCTTTGATGAGCACATGACCGGCCAGTCACCGGATTACGATGACGGCGACAACATGATCATGACCAACGGTGAGAAAAAAATCATCATCACCGATAAACCTGCAAAGACCGTAAAGGGCCGTAACTTTGCGTATGAAATCAACGGACTGCAGATCTTCGCGATGGGCGCTGACTACATTCCGGAGGACAATATCTTAACCCGTCAGACGAGAGAGCGTACCGATCTGCTGCTGAAATCCGCACAGGAGGCAAACTTTAACTCCCTGCGTGTATGGGGAGGCGGATACTTCCTCGATGACTTTTTCTATGATGTCTGCGATGAGCGAGGACTCCTCATCTGGCATGACTTCATGTTTGCCTGCGCATCCTACGAGCTGACAGATGACTTCGAAGAGAATATCTCCGCGGAGATCCGTCAGAATATGCGCAGACTCCGTTCCCATGCAAGTATTGCTCTATGGTGCGGAAACAACGAGATGGAAACCCAGTACGAAACGCTGGCATGGCAGAAATCTAAGAAACAGACGTATGATTACATCCATCTGTATGAGTACATCATTCCGAAAATCGTCAAAGAAGAGGATCCGGAGAAATTCTACTGGCCGTCATCCCCGTCTTCAGGCGGAAATTACGAAAACAGCAATGCAGAGAACGTCGGCGATACCCATTACTGGGGTGTATGGCACGGAAGCGAGCCGTTCACCGCTTATCGTTCCCACCATTACCGTTTCCTGTCCGAGTTCGGATTCCAGTCCTTCCCGGCACTGCAGACTGTAAAACGGTTTACCGAAGACGGCGACCGCAACATCTTCTCCCGTGTCATGGAAATGCACCAGAGAAATACGGCTGCCAACGGAAAGATCCTGAACTACATTTCACAGACATACCTGTATCCGAAGAACTTCGACGAGCTTCTGTACTGCTCACAGCTTCTTCAGGCCGATGCGATCCGTTACGGCGTTGAGCATTTCCGTCGCTTCCGCGGTACCTGCATGGGTGCTGTTGTATGGCAGCTGAACGATATCTGGCCGGTAGCATCCTGGGCAAGCGTGGACTACTATGGAAACTGGAAAGCCCTGCAGTACGCAGAGAAGAAGATGTTTGCACCGGTCCTGCTTTCCTGCGAGGAGCACGGAGAGATCGATCAGAAACCGTTTGTCAACACACTGCCGCATCCAATTGATGTCAGTGCAGACCTTCATGTTGCCAATGAGACCGGTGAGCCGATCGTCGGAACCGTAAAATGGTCCCTGTGCCGTCCGGATTCTTCCGTAGTCAAAGAGGGAGCCTTCGAGGTGAATGCACCGGCTTACGGCGGACAGTGGATGCCGCATCTTGATTTCAACGATCAGGATCCGCTGGAAGTTCATCTGACCTATGAGCTGGTTGTTGATGGAAACGTAGTATCTTCCGGATCAACTCTGTTCTGCGCACCGAAGCATTACCATTTTGCAGATCCGAAGCTTTCTGTATCAGTAGACGGCGATACCGTAACCGTAACCGCAGAGAACTTTGCAAAATCTGTCAGCGTAGAGACTGAGAACGGTGTGCTTCGTCTGGACGATAACTTTGTGGATATGGAAGCCGGAACAAAGACCTTCCGCATTCTGCCGACCGCAGACTTTACCGCAGAGGGAACCGGCGTATCGGGCGCATACCGCGTAAGAAGCGTTTATGAGACTGCAGAGAGATAAGGAAAAAGTTTAAAGAAATACATAAAAAAGAAAGAGCGTGCAGCAAATGCCTGTGCGTTCTTTCTCTGAAAAAATTCGAAAACAGATGATCGTTACCGTCCAAGCTGGAGTTTTCGTGCCTGCTTCGGCGTGATGCCTTTCAGTTTTTTGTAGCAGCGGATAAAGTAACTGCAGTCCGTATAACCGACCTCCCGCGCGATAAACGAGATGTCGTGGCTGGAAAACAAAAGCATATTTTCGGCTGCATTGATCCGGGTTGCTGTAATGTATTCCTTGCAGGTCATATTGTACCGGCGGTAGAAATTCATGGAAAAGGTGGAGTGCGACATATTGCACATCGCGGCCAGTTTTTCTACGGTCAGCTCCTCAAAGTAGTGGGAATCGATGTATTCGGAAATCAGGTCAAACCCGATTTCATAAGAAGGATGAACGCCAGGAGCCAGAAAGAAATCACCATTTTTCTGCCAGATCCGCGCAAACTTGGTGACGATTTTCCGAAGATCGGCAGTTAATACCATCGAATAACCGAATTCTTTACTCTGATATTCAGAAAGAATATCGGAAAAAAGCGGAAAAAGATTCATTTGGGCCGTCTGTTCCGGAGAAAAGATACAGGGACAGCGGTAGGCGTGAATCCCATGCAGCATGGCGCGCAGATCGATTTCATCCGTTTTGCAGGACGGCAGAAGATTGGGATCGAATTTGATCACATCGTACTGAACCGGAGAAGAACCTCTCGCAAGAGCGATGGAGTGGACGCATTTGGGCGGAAAAAGAATGACAGCGCCCTTCGTGCAGGTGGATACGACATTGTCAAGGGAAACTTCGATTTCGCCTTTGCGGACGTAGAGAAGTTCTACATAATAATGCCAGTGCGCCGGAATCGGCAGGAGATCGCGGGTGCTGTCAAAAAGAAATGCCTCATAGGGAGAAGCAATTGGATCGATGTATTCGTATAAATTGTTCATGCCAGTGATGTAAAAACCTTTCGTCTAAGTTATGCTCTATTATAGCCGCATTTTGCGGTCTTGACAAGACGAGGGGGAATCAATAAAGAAACAGGAAATTCTAAAAGAGAAAGGACAGGATAGAAAAAATACCATGCAGAACACAACAAATGATATGACAAGAGGGAACAGCATGAAACTGATTTTTCAGTTTTTCCTGCCCATTCTGATCGGAAATCTGTTCCAGCAGCTTTACAGCTTCGTGGATTCCATGGTTGTCGGAAAAGGAATCGGAGATACGGCGCTTGCCGCAGTTGGAAATACAAGCTCCGTTCATTTTCTGATTATCGGCTTTGCCGTCGGACTGACGGGTGGCCTTGGCATCTGTATTTCGCATTCTTTTGGTGCAAACGATACAAAAAAGCTGCGGAAAGAGATTGCCATGTCGGTCTATATCTGCCTTGCCATCGGAATCGTGATCACAACGTTCAGCCTGCTTCTGATGCGGCGGCTGTTTATCTTTCTGCAGACGCCGGAGGATATGATGACGGATACTCTCGTGTATTTCGGAACAATCCTGGCCGGAAGCACCATCACGATTTTCAATAACTTTGTGATGACACTGCTCCGCTCGGTCGGAAACAGCAAGGTTCCGCTCGTCTCCATGGTGCTTTCTGCCATTGCCAATATTGTGCTGGATCTTCTCTTTGTGTTTCCGCTTCACATGGGTGTATTTGGAGCAGCACTTGCCACGGTTCTGGCGCAGGCGATTTCCGCGCTGTACTGCTTCAGGCACATCCTCCGTGCACCGGAATTGCTTCCACAGAAGGGGGACTGGAAAGCGGATGGAAAAATTCTTGCCGCGCTGACCGGAAAAGGTCTTCCGGTTGCAGTGATGAATTCTGTTACTGCCATCGGAGGAATGGTGCTTCAGGTCTTTGTCAACCAGATGGGAACCGCCTATGTGGCTGCGTATGCGGCATGCATGAAGGTCTGCGGTCTGTTTGAGCAGCCGGGTGTGACCGTCGGACTGGCGCTTCTGACCTTTACCGGACAGAACTATGGAGCAAAGAAGTATGACAGAATCAAGAGCGGCGTATGGGCCGGTGTGATCCTGTCGATTCTGGTCAATCTGCCGTTTGCGGCGCTGGAAATTTTCGCGCCGAAATTCCTGGCATCTCTGATGCTGAACGATCCGACCGTCATTTCCTACACCTGTATCTTTCTTCCGCTCACCGGAATCGCATTGTTTCCGCTTGGATGGCTTTTCGTATTCCGAAACGCCTGCCAGGGCATGGGAAAAACGGTACTGCCGATGATTTCCGGTGTTGTTGAAGTTGTGATGCGTGTCGGCATCGTTCAGATTGCGGTTCCGCACTTTGCGTTCCGCGGTGTCGCATTCGCTGAGATTTCCGCATGGATTGGCGCGGGAGCGATGCTGATGGTTACGTATCTGGTGTATCAGGTGCGGCTGTCAAAAGGTGTTTCGAAGTAAAAATAAAAATTCCGGATTCTGGATACCTGCCGTAAAAGCAGGAACCGAAAATCCGGGATTTTTGTTTTTGAAAGATTTAGTTGTTTTCCACCGGTGTTCCCATGTAATAGAAACCGCGGCACTCATCCAGATATACATTCTGCAGCGTGCCGATCAGGGAAACATCACCTTTGAAATGAACGAGCGTATTGTTACTCATACGGCCGGTCACAAGGGACGGATCCTGTTCATTGATGCTCTCGACGAGAACTTCCTGAACTGTGTGGGTATGTCTTGCCGTTACCTCACGGGAGATTTCCTGTACTTCAGCAAGAAGACGGTCGAAACGGTCCTTCACAACATCGACCGGAATCTGATCCTCCATAGCGGCAGCCGGTGTTCCTGTTCTTCTGGAATACTGGAAGGTAAAGGCGCTGTCGTAGCGGACCTTACGTACCACATCCATCGTTTCGAGGAAATCTTCCTCTGTCTCGCCAGGGAAACCGACGATGATATCGGTTGTCAGGGAGACATCCGGTACTTTCGCGCGGATGCGGTCAACAAGGTCAAGATACTGCTCTTTCGTGTAGCGGCGGTTCATCAGCTTTAAGATGCGGCTGCTTCCGGACTGGAGCGGGAGATGAAGATGGAGGCAGACCTTTTCGCAGTCGCGCATCGCATCGATCAGCTCCTCAGAGAGATCCTTCGGGTGGGAGGTCATGAAACGGATGCGTTTCAGCCCTTCGATTTTATTAACCTCGCGCAGAAGCTGGGCAAACGTCATCGGCTCCTCGAGATTCTTTCCGTAAGAGTTGACGTTCTGACCGAGCAGCATGATCTCCACAACGCCGTCTGCAACGAGGCGTTTGATCTCTGCAACGATTTCCTCCGGTTTCCGGCTGCGCTCGCGGCCGCGCACATACGGTACGATACAGTAGCTGCAGAAGTTGTTGCAACCGAACATGATATTGACGCCGGATTTGAACGGATATTTCCGGTCAACCGGAAGATTTTCCACGATCTTGTCGGTATCTTTCCAGATATCGATCACCATGCGGTCCTCGGTCATGCAGCGGACAAGGTATTCAGCGAAGCGGTAGATATTGTGGGTTCCGAAAATCAGGTTGACGAAATGATAGCTTTTTTTGAGCTTTTCGACAACGAGCGGCTCCTGCATCATGCATCCGCAGAGGGAGATGATCATGCCCGGATTTTTCTTTTTGTATTTACCAAGCTGTCCGAGACGGCCGTAGACGCGAAGATTGGCGTTTTCACGGACGGTACAGGTATTGTAAACGACAAAGTCAGCATCCTCGGTTTCCACAATGTGGTAGCCGACGGTTTCCAGGATTCCCTCGAGCTTTTCAGAATCGCGGGCGTTCATCTGGCATCCAAATGTTGTGATACAGGCAGTCAGGAATTCTTTGCCGTTCTTTTTCGCGCGTTCCGGGACGAGCTGCTGTTTTAAGAGCGCCATAAAGTAATACTGGCGCTGCGGTTCTGCTTCCGGAGCCGGGAGTGTGATATCAACGTCCATCAGGTCGATGCCGGAAACCTCTGCATCCGGAATCGTTCTAAGATCTATTTTCATAGTTGCTGTTCCTCTTTTCTGGGTAGTAAAAATCGTGGCAGAATGCCGAGAAAAAAGACCCGTCGCATCGGATCTTATCTGTCTGTTATTTTATCGTATCTGTGGGAAAATAGCAAGAAAAAAAAGGTGCTGCAATCGAAGCAGAACACCAAACCGAAAATTTTACGGTTTTTCAAAATTATAACAAAATTTCAGAACCAATTCTTGACAAATGACAAAAATCGCGCTAAAATTACAGCCGTCGTGTAAGATAAATTCTGGGAAGAGAAAAAGTAAATGCGGAAAAAGCGTTTGCAGAGAGCTGTCGGAGAAGGTGCGAGACAGCAGCGTGTCCGGATTGAACATCATCTCGGAGAAGGGAAACCCAAAGAACTGTTTTATTGTTTCATTAAGATAAAGACAGGATTCCAGTAGGTTTTCACGGGAGTTTCCCGTTACAGAAACCGCGTATGCTTGTGCGTGTATTCGTACTTGTTTCAAAGGAGAGACAAGGGTGGTTTGCGGAAAAAATATGGTCCGTCCCTGGTTATCGTGGGGCGGCTTTTTTTATGCAGAAACACTGGTAATACAGCCTGGCAAGAAACAAATCCTGCTGCAAAACACGCGCAGACAGGAAAAGGGAGGAAACATATGAAAGTGTACAAAAAAATCATGAACGGCGTGGCATTTGTCGAGAAATTGATTCTTGTGCTGTCCACGATCCTGATTGTTGTGCTTACGGTCGGAAATGTCCTGTCCCGTAAGATTCTGCATCAATCCTGGTCATTTACCGAGGAACTCGTTGTTGCGGTATTTGTCCTGATTACACTTCTCGCTGCAGCGCTCGCTGCCCGTGACGGAGAGCTGGTCAATCTTTCTTTGCTGCCAGACCGTCTTTCAGAAAAAGCGAGAAGAATTCTGCTGGTGATCAATACGGCTTTCAGTGTTGCATTTACCGCAGTCCTGTTTAAATACGGCATGGACAAGGTTCTGACCCAGTTAGCCAACGGAAAGAGAACCTTCGTGCTGAACTGGCCGGAATGGATTTTCTGGTCCTTCGTACCGATCGGAGCCGCCTGCATGACGCTCCACATGATCGAGTATCTGATTGATACCTTTGTAAAAGCGAAAGAGGAGGGAGAAGAAAAATGATCAGTGCAATTCTTTTTATTTCATTCTTTATTTTCCTGATCCTTGGTATTCCGATCGGCATCTGCCTCGGTTTATCCTCGATCTGCGCAATTTTATATTCCGGCACATCGCTGACGATCGTTGCCACCAACATGTATTCCGGCATCAGTAAATTCCTGCTGCTTGCCATTCCGTTCTTTGTTCTGTCCGGAAATATCATGGCAAAGGCGGGTATCTCCAAACGGCTGATCCGTTTCGTTGATACATGTGTCGGCCACAAAAAAGGCGGTATCGCCATCGTGTGCGTTATCGTTGCCTGCTTCTTCGGCGCTATTTCCGGTTCCGGTCCGGCAACTGTTGCAGCTCTTGGTATGGTTCTGATTCCTGCCATGATCGAGCGCGGCGGCTTCTCCGCACCGTTTGCCACAGCGCTGATGGCGACATCGAGTTCGATCGCAATCGTCATTCCGCCGAGTATCGCATTCGTTGTTTACGCATCCATCACCGGCGTATCCATTGCAGATATGTTCACCGCAGGTATCGTTCCTGGTATCCTGATGGGTGTTGCTCTTGTAATCGTTGTTCTTCTTGAGGCAAAGAAACACAACATTCAGCCGACGCAGAAGAAGGCAACGGCAAAAGAGAGATGGGATGCATTTAAGGATGCGTTCTGGGGATTCCTGATGCCGGTTATTATTCTTGGCGGTATCTATGGAAGCGTATTCACTCCAACAGAAGCAGCAGCCGTTTCCGTTGTATACGGTCTGTTTGTCGGAATCTTTATCTACAAAGAAATTAAGATCAAAGATCTGTGGGATCTGATGGTAGACTCTGCAAAGACCACCGGCGGTATTATGCTGATCGTAGCAAGTGCTTCCTTGTTCTCGTTTGTCTGCACCAAATTCGGTATCGCGCAGGCAGCTTCCGATCTGCTCGGAAGTGTTGCACATAATCAGTTTACATTCCTGCTGATCGTCAACATCATTTTCCTGATTGCAGGATGCTTTATCGATGCAAACTCTGCGATGTACATTTTCATCCCGATTATGCTTCCGGTCTGCAAAGCCCTTGGCTATGACCTGGTAGCATTCGGTATCGTGGCAACCGTCAACCTGGCCATCGGACAGGTAACTCCACCGGTTGGTGTCAACCTGTTTGTTGCCATTTCCGTAAAACTGAAAAAAGGAATGGAAGTTACCATTCAGCAGATTTCCAAAGCCGTTATGCCAATGATCGCGGCATCGGTAGCGGTTCTGCTTCTGATTACGTATGTTCCGCAGATTTCCACGTTCCTTCCAAAAGCGCTGGCAAAAGACGGAGCTTATACCGGAACCGTAGCAGCGGCAACGAACTTCGACACTCCCGGCAGCGATGGTGCGGATAGCAGCACAAATGGAACTTCCTCCGGCAATGAGGATTACAACGATATTGCCGATTACAGTGACCTTGGATGGGAAGAGCAGACCTGGAACTTTACCTGCTCCACCACTGAGACCAGTACCTGGGCAGAAGGCGGACGTAAGTTCGGCGAGCTCATGGAAAAAGCAACCGGCGGCAAAATTAAAGTCAACGTATATGCCGCAGACCAGCTGACCAACGGAAACCAGTCCGAAGGTATCCAGGCATTGATGAACGGAGACCCGGTACAGATTTCGATGCACAGCAACCTGATTTACTCTGCATTTGACCCGAGATTTAACGTCGTATCTCTTCCGTTCCTGTTTGATTCCGTAGAAGATGCGGATGCAAAACTGGACGGCGAGGCAGGCGAAAAATTAAAAGAGATCCTCGATGAGTACGGTCTGCACTGCATGGGAATCGCCGAGAACGGTTTCCGTCAGCTGACCAACAGCAAGCAGGAAGTAAAAACCGTCGATGATATGAAGAACCTGAAAATCCGTGTCGCAGGAAGCAACCTGCTGATGGAGTGCTACAAACGCTGGGGTGCCGATGCGACCAACATGAACTGGTCTGAGACCTACACCGCCCTGCAGCAGAAAACCGTAGAAGGCCAGGAGAATCCGCTTCCGGCTATCGATGCAGCCAGCGTACAGGAAGTACAGCCGTACTGCTCCATGTGGAATGCAATTTATGACTGCCTGTTCTTCTGCATTAACGGAGACATCTATAACAATCTGACCCCGGAGCAGCAGAAAGTTGTCGATGAGGCCGGACAGAAAGCAGTAGACTACGAACGTGCCATCAACCGTGCCGGTGATAATGAGATTATGGACCGCTGGCAGAACGAGAACGGTGTCAAGATCACCAAATACGAAGATATGGACATCGACTCCTTCAAACAGGCGGTAGACGGTGTAGATGCGTGGTATCAGAAGGAACTGGAAACCGCAGGTTATGACGATGCCAAAGATCTGATTGAAGCCTTTACAAAGAAAGATACATCTTCTGCAAGCACCTACGATGTAGAAGACAGAAGCGATCTCGACTGGCCGGAGCAGACCTGGAACTTCACCTGCTCCACGACAGAAACCAGTACCTGGGCAGAAGGCGGCCGGAAGTTTGGAGAACTGATCGAAAAAGCAACCGGCGGCAAGATCAAAGTCAACGTATACGCTGCAGACCAGCTGACCAATGGAAACCAGTCCGAGGGTATCCAGGCACTGATCGATGGAGACCCGGTACAGATTTCGATGCACAGCAACCTGATTTACTCTGCGTTCGACCCGAGATTTAACGTTGTATCCCTTCCGTTCCTGTTTGATTCCGTAGAAGATGCGGATGCAAAACTGGACGGCGAGGCAGGCGAAAAATTAAAAGAGATCCTCGATGAGTACGGTCTGCACTGCATGGGAATCGCCGAGAACGGTTTCCGTCAGCTGACCAACAGCAAGCAGGAAGTAAAAACCGTCGATGATATGAAGAACCTGAAAATCCGTGTCGCAGGAAGCAACCTGCTGATGGAGTGCTACAAACGCTGGGGTGCCGATGCGACCAACATGAACTGGTCTGAGACCTACACCGCCCTGCAGCAGAAAACCGTAGAAGGCCAGGAGAATCCGCTTCCGGCTATCGATGCGGCAAGCGTACAGGAAGTACAGCCGTACTGCTCGATGTGGAATGCGATTTATGACTGCCTGTTCTTCTGCATCAACGGAGACATTTACAACAGCATGACCCCGGAGCAGCAGGAAGTAATCGATGAGTGCGGTCGTCTGGCAACACAGTACGAGCGTGAAATCAACCGCGCCGGTGATGATGAAATCATGAACCGCTGGCAGAACGAGAATGGTGTAACCATTACCAATTATGAGGATATGGACATCGATTCGTTCAAACAGGCAGTAGACGGCGTGGACGAGTGGTATCAGAAAGAACTGGAAGGCCAGGGATATGATGATGCCAAAGAGCTGATTGATACGTTTACAAAATAATGATAAAAATCCATCCATGACCTGGAGGTCTCCAGTGAGACTGCTTCCGGGCTTGGATGGATTTTTTATTTGAGTTTTCCAGAAAAACAGGTATACTGGAGGGTATCAGAAAACGGGAGAGTTGGAGCAATGAAACAGAAAAAAGAACGGGAAAAAGAAATCAGCCAATGGCCATGGATTTCCATGCTGCCGTTTGGAATTCTGGCGGGATACTGGGGAAAAAGGGAAGTGCGGATCACGGCAATTTCAGAATATGGCTTTCAGACCCGCCTTGCGGCACCGGCTACGGCGGAGCAGAAAAACGCACCGTGGGAACTGGCATTTTATGATCAGAAAACGGCATTCTACCAGCGGATTCTTCTTCGTGATGCGACTTTTCTGCAGGAAAAAGAGGAAGATTTTGATGTTGTTTATACCTTCGCTACGGAACAGGAAGATTATCGAAATGCGGTACAGCACCTTGCCCTGCAATACAGCCAGTATATCCGCTGGAAAATGGAGGACGATGATGCCGCCCTGGCAGAGCAGATGACAGGATATCCTGCGGAGCAGGATACGTTTCATCTGGAAAGCCTGGAAGAGCAGAAAAAGGTATGGTTTTCCGGAATTACGAAGGAAACCTTTGTGGCATTGCAAAATAGTGCTGCCGGATCCGGGCAGCCGATTGAGCTGGCGCTCGAACTGGACCGGCCGGAATGGTATGAGGCGTATCTTTCGATGGAAAGTGCAGTGTTTTTTGATGCTTATTTTCGGAAAAACCAGATTCCAGATCCGCCGCTTTTTCACCCGGACCGGCTCTATATAGGAAATGCTTTTTGCCCGCATCTGGCGCCAACGGAAGAGGAACTGTTTGCACTGATGGATAAAGCCTGCCGGGAGTCGTTTTCAATTACGCTTACGTTTCCATTTTTGCTGGAAGAAAATCTGTCGGAAACACAGCAGCAGCTACAGCGTCTCGCTGAATGGTGCGAACGAAAGAATAAAACCGTTGAGCTTGTTGTAAATGACTGGGGAACCGCTCATCTGGCCGCTCATTTTCCTGTGTTTTCCATCTGTCTAGGCATTCTACTTAATAAGCGAAAAAAAGATCCCAGGATGGCCTACAAGCTGGGAGACCGCACACTATTTGAGAAAAACAGCGTCCACGCGGCATTTTACCGTAAATATTTGAAAGCAGAATTCCAGATCGAGCGGTATGAATGGGAGAGCTGCGGCAATACCGGTACCGGGAAGTTCCCGGAAGGAAAAAACAGTATGCATCTTCCCTTTTATCAGACCAATACCTCGCAGTACTGTCCACTGTACGCAGCGTGCACCAAAGGAAGCCGCAGCGCGCAGATGCCGGTGCGGGAATGCCCGAGGTTTTGCGAAAAACAGGCGTTTTTATATCCGGAGCATCTGCGGATGATGGGGAGATATAATTCACTGTTTGGAATGAATTTGACCGTTTTGCAGGATCCAGAGACGATAGGGAAAATGTATGAGCTGCGTGGGATAGACCGGATTGTAGTGAATTTGTTATAGTGACATCTTAAGAAGCATGTTCGCAGTTCATATTTCCAACTTGATAGAACTGCCCATTCATGATAAGTTGAAAAACAACAGGAAGGGTGCAGACTTCTCTGAAATATTTTTGAGGAGGTGTATGCACATGGGAAAATTGAGTGTGATGCAGTTGACGCCAAAATGACGGTTGATCAGCTTCAGAAAATGATGGAGAACGCAACGGTATAATACGAATGTATCAAATTTTATGAGGCTTCATTCGCGAGAGTGGGGTCTCTTTTATGCTGATTTGAATCTATTTTCCAAAGAAGAAGGTTAATACCTATGAGAATACTATTTTGCAATATTGCATGGATGAATTATTATAAAGGAATTGTATGGGGAAAAGACGAACCGCAAAATGGAGGTTCCTATGTAAAAGAAACTCTGGACGCACATGAAAAATACAATTTTGAAGCAATACCGCTTACAGAAGAATCCGGATATCCGAAAGGGGAATATTGTCTTGGCTTTGTGGAGACAAAGTCAACCAATAAAGAAACTCGAAATCAGTTAAGAATTGAGAAGATTTATGACTGTGAGGGCATGAATGAGGAAACTTCGGTGGATGATGTGCTTGTCGTATATTGTGCATTGTATCCGGATGCAATAGAAAAAGAAACGTATGTAGTTGGCTGGTATAAACATGCAACCGTATATCGCAATTGCAAAGTGATGCGTTTCTTATCGGATACAGAGGAAGAATATTATGACCAGGCATATAATGCTATTGCTAAAAAAGAAGATTGCGTGCTGCTGCCAAGAGGAGCAAGGCGAAAAGCAAATACATGGAAAGTACCAAGAAAATCAAAAGGTGTGGCGTATGGATTTGGACAGTCTAATGTATGGTATGCACAGGGGAGAGAGCAGCATAATTTATTAGACCAGTTTCTTAATAGAATTGTGAGTCAGATAGAAAATTATGATGGGGAAAACTGGATTGATAAATATGCAGAGGGAATGGAGTGATCAAGAACATTACGGACACATCCATAGAAATTCCAAAAGAGACGGAGGTGATTGATGTGTGCAAATCAATGAGCAAAGCAATAGAAGATTTGCTGAAAGAAAGCAGAGAACAGGGTATTGAGATTGGTAAAATCCAGACGCTTGTGAGGCTTGTGCAGAAAGGCGATTTAAAGATAGAGCGTGCCGCGGTCAACGTCCAAATGACGGTTGAACAGTTGCGGAAAATGATGGAGAAGACATCGGTGTAATCCGAATGTATCAAATATTATGAGACTTCATTCGCAAGAGTGGGTCTCTTTTATATTGCGTTGGGTTTGTTTTTTTGAAAAAAATTATGAAAAACAGGCATTTTTATATCTGGAGCTTCGCAGAGGTTGGGAAGGGACAATTACTGTTATGGATGGAAGTAGATGCATGAAAGTGAATGGGAGAGATAGCAAGACGCTGGAGCTGAGAAGAGTGGATCGTGCGGTGTCGAATTTATTGTGGTGATATCCTAATAAAAGAAAACTATGAATGAAAAAAACGGTTTCTCTGCTATGGTAGAATTGATTATAATTATAATTTTAGAAATGAAGATTTATATAATCATATTTTGCTTAATCTGAATATAATTTCAAAATTGTTTGTCAATTATGCGAACCCATTGTATAATAGAATAAGCATATAGCGGTATTAAATAGAAGATGAGATACGAATACCTAAAGAGAGAAGAAAAATGATAAAGTATATTTGGGACAGGATGAAAGCCTTGTTCCGCGAACCGGATGGCTTCGTTCTGATCTATAA
>OJOF01000670.1_pt1 | contig 29677 bp, 28 predicted proteins | sample 1598181 | NCBI WGS metagenome assembly OJOF01 (sample SAMN01915226, study PRJEB22387) | human gut metagenome | isolation source: stool | host: Homo sapiens | place: USA
CTCTCGAGCGCTTGACTATAATACCACGTACAACCCCTTTTGTCAACACTTTTTTGAAAGTTTTTTTAAGTTTTTTTCGAAAAACTACATCTATATGTTGCGCCTTGATTTAAATACAATATATAGTGTATCTTCGAATGGGCATTTTTGCATTTACATGCCCATATACATGGCTTACGCAAACTATTTTACGAAATTTTTTTGAAAAAATCAAGAAAAAGTTTTTGAAAAGGTGGTCTTAAAGTTGCAAAAGCCCCTCTCTGTACCCCAAAGCTTCAAGCACATCTTCTTATATATCTGGCGCATCAGTGTCCTTTCACTTCTGAATCTCCTCATAATCTTTCTGATTTTATCCGAAAAAAGTTTTTAAAACACTTAAAACCGCCGTGAAGTTGAAGATGAAAAACGCGCTGCGGTCATCCCACAACGCGTTTCTTCTTAATATATAAGTATACTTTATGCTTTTGCCGCCTCGGCCTGTTCCGCTTTCGCCTTTTCCATCATCTTATGGTGCACGATAAGGTAGCACACAAAATGCGCGGCCGCCGTCACGGCCCACGTCACCGGGTACGAGAGGAACAGTATAAACAGCGTGCGGTGCATCTGGAAGACCGTCAGGATCCACACCACACGCAGCGCACACGCACCTGTAAGCGATACAATCATCGGCATGATCGAATACCCCATACCGCGCAAAACGCCCACGTGCGTGTCCATAATGCCGCAAAGGAAGTACGGTACGCACACAATGAGCATACGCTCCAAACCGTACTGGATAACCTCCGGGTCAGCCGTATATATAGAAAGTAAAGGTGTGCCCAGCAAATACGCGCCGCAGCCGAGCACAACGCCCGTCACGGTCACACACAAAATGCAGATGCGCAGAATTTTCGCCACGCGGTCGTATTTCTTCGCGCCCATGTTCTGCCCGGTAAAGGACAGCGCCGTCTGGTAAAACGCGTTCATCGCAGTGTACACAAAGCCCTCAATGTTGGCCGCAGCCGTGCTGCCCGCCATAACGGTAGAGCCGAACGAGTTGATAGAGGACTGAATGAGCACGTTCGAAATGGAGAACACCGCGCCCTGCATGCCCGCCGGCAGGCCGACACGCATCATGCCGAAAAACTTATCTTTATAGATATGCAGCTTATGCAGCTCCAAACGGTAAGAAGCGTTCGTTTTCATCAGGCAGATGGTCACAAGTCCCGCAGAAATCACCTGCGAAATGACCGTCGCAATGGCAACACCCGCCACGCCGAGATGGAACACAATGACGAAGAACAGATTCAAAATGACGTTTACAACGCCCGCAATGGTCAAAAAGTACAGCGGGCGCTTTGTGTCGCCCACAGAGCGCAAAATCGCCGCGCCGAAGTTGTACAGCATCATCGCCGGCATGCCCACAAAGTATATGCGCATGTAAAGCGCCGCCTGACCCAAAACGTCCTCCGGGGTGCCCATCAGGGTCAGCAGTGGCTCCGCAAACGCAACGCCCACGGCAATCAATATAACACCGCTCACAAGACTTGTCAGCACAGAGGTATGTACGGTCTCGCTCAGCTGCTTTGCATCCTGTGCGCCGTAATAGCGCGCCACAAGCACGTTTGTGCCGATGGAAAGGCCGACGAACACGTTGATGAGCAAATTGATAAGCGCGCCGGTAGAGCCCACCGCCGCCAGCGCCGTGTGGCCGGTAAAGCGGCCGACCACCACAATATCCGCCGCGTTAAAAAACAGCTGCAAAACGCCGGAAAGCATCAGCGGCACCGCAAAGCGCAGAATTTTGCCCAGCAGCGGACCGTTGCACATGTCGATCTCGTAGGACCGCTTTCCTTTCGCCTGTCGTTTTGCCATAAAAGCCTGTATCTTTTCTTTCATATCAGTAACCGACCTCCTCACCGATGAGAATAACATGAATTCTGCCCTTCACGCGCTGGCGTGCCAAAACCGTGTACATCGCGCAGATGCGATTTTCCGAGCGGCATCCCGCGCACAGCTCGCCGTCCGTGCCGGGACACGCCCCGTACGTGCACGGCGTGTCCAAATTCAGCCGCATGGCATTTGCGGGCGTCGCACAGCTTTTCACGCGTTTTGCGGCGTCGTCTATATTGCGCACAATCTTGTTGCACCCCGCAAAAACCAGCACCTTTTTCGGGCCGAACAGCATCGCCGCCACGCGGTTGCCGTTGCCGTCTACATTATAAAGCTCTCCGTGCTCCGTAACGGCGTTTGTGCCCGTCAAAAACACATCAGAGGAAAACACCTCGCGGTACAGCTTCTCGCGCTCCTCGGGCGTTTTCGCGGTTGTTCTGTCCAAAAATTCATAGTCCCCGCAGCGCATTAAGTCCATCACGCCGGTCTCATCCAGCGTCACGCTGCCGCCGCAGGAAATCACATTGCCCGGCTGCAGCAGCTCTTTTGCGATTTTTACGGCGTCCGCACACGTGGGCGCATAATACGCCTGCATGTTGTTTTTCTCCAGTGCATCCATCACGCGCCGTATGCGCAGCTCTGCGGCGCTTTTGCGGTGCACGGTATCTTGTGTGTTCATGGTGTACAACTCCCCTCTCGGCGCGTTTCATGCCCATTTATGCCTAACCGCCGCCGATTTTTTAAAATAAGAAAGCACTAAGGACGGAAAAGCACATGCCTTTCCGCCCCCTATAATTTTTATTTTGCCTTTGCGTCCGCAAACGTATTGAAGCACTCCAGAACGTGCTCCTTGTGTGTTTTATTCGCGTCTTCCTTTTCCGACTTCGCGTCGGTGTAGATCAAAAGGAAGCGGCCGTCGTTTGAAAGATAACCCGGCACGGTGTTATCCAGCACCTTAAACGTGCCGTCTGCGCGCACAGCGTCCTGAAGCGCCTTAGCGGTCTCGGAAAGCTCCGCCGGGAACTCATACACTTCAAGCTGCACAGCGGAATCTGCGTAGCGGTATACATATTTATAGCCGTTTTCGGCGCCGATGACGTCGTAAGACATCTGCACCTTTTCGCCCGCTGCCACCTTGCAGTCTTCAAGATACTTGCAAAGGCCCTGAATATCGTCGTCATAGCCCGCAGGGTCTTTGTCGGTGCTTTCCGCGGTCTCGCCCTCGCTCGCCGTAGAAGACGTCTCCAGCGTTGCGACCGCCGTGCTTGAAGAGCTGTTGTTTGCACAGGCCGTCACAGATACGCACAGCAGCGCGGCCAGCAGAACAGCCAGCAGCTTTTTTATATTTTTCATGATTTGAACCAATCCTCTCTTTTTCTTCGTTCTTCTTATTATAGAACGGGTCATACAGCTTGATTTTACCATACCCCACGGCAGATAGCAACACCCATTTGCAAGAAAAACCGTTTTGCCTGCTGCAACGGAAAATTTTGCCCGCTGCAAAATAAAAATGAATAAATTCTAAGCATATTCCAATTGACGTTCACACCATATCATGGTATAATGAACACAACAAACACCGTTCAAATTTATGAGGAGGTAACGCCGTGAAAAACAAGGGTATAAAAATCGGAGTCGTGTTCATTCTGCTGTTCGCTCTGCTCTCAGTGGCAGGCTGTCAATATGATGATGTGGTGATCGTAGGCGCAGCATCGGGACAGCCGGGGCCTACAAAAGGGCAGCTGCGCATTGGGTTTACACTGTTCGTATCCAAAGGAAGCAGTACTCAACCGTCACGGGATATTACCATCAATGATCTGTCACTGTCAGCAGACACGTCCTTCACCGTTACGAATACAGATACCGGCGATACAACCGTACTGACCGGTGCGGTGATCGACACAGATCCGACATTCACATATGTAAATTTTGACGAGGATGATGACATATTACCAGCTTCTACACGGGTAAGCATTTTGATTTCCTACACGTTAGAACCGGGAAATTATAAAGTAACAGCCGTAACAGGCTCCGTAAAGTACCCTTCGTCTTCCGGTACATCCGTCAAGGACTTGTCTGTGGCACGCGACGGAGACGGGCTGAATACCACCTTCACCATCGCCGCGCCCGAGCTGACCCCGACCCCGGAGCCGACGGCAACACCTACCGTTGAACCCACAGCAACGCCTACTGCGGAACCCACAGCTACGCCAACGGCAGAGCCCACCGCAACGCCCACGGCGGAACCGACGGCCACGCCGACAGCGGAACCAACGGCAACCCCAACCGCAGAACCGACGGCCACGCCCACAGCGGAACCAACGGCGACACCTACGGCAGCTCCCACAGCCGTACCGACTGCCGTGCCGACCGCAACCCCAAGCCCGACGAACCACCCCAAAACGGGCGATGATTTTGCCCCCGCACTTTGGCTGACGCTCTGCGCAGGCAGTCTTGCGGCACTCGCCCTGCTCCTTAAAAAACGACACATTTAATGAAATCGCAGGTAAAAAGTCGACCACACCAGCGGCTGTCCATACCGGCACACTGAAAAACTCATGCTTTCACCGCTTGAAAGCATGAGTTTTTTTTGACAGCCTATATATTCTCCGGCCACGGATTGTGTCGGCAGGCTTCTTCGTGTCGTCGACCAAGCTGCCGAAGAATTAAATATCTTCAAAGCGGCATCGGTGTCCGCGCAATCAGAAGGACTGCCAGAATTGCACCGGCAAATGCCGCCGCTCCTACGACGGCCAGCATTTTTTTGTTGGGCCGCCTCTTCGTTGCTTTGCAAATCATTGCGGCACAAGTCACGCAGACAGCTGCAGCAGCAAGCGCGATGCCCAGCATTTCCCATAACCAAGACAGCTCATATAAGATTCTCATGTGTTCATCGCCTTCCCTTCTGTTCATCGCAAAACCGCTGCTTTTTCTAAATCTGTTCGTATTCCGCGAACGGCTCACCGGAGATTTCGAGTGCCTTATCCCTGTACCGGCAGCTCCACCGCAATCGTGGTGCCCTTCTTCGAGCTCTCCTCCACCCGGACGCAACCACCGTGGAGATTGGCAATCTCCCACACCAAAGAAAGCCCCAGCCCAACGCCGCCGTACTCCCGGCTGCGGGACTTATCCACCCGGAAGAAGGGCTGAAAGATGCTCTGTTGGTATTCCTCCGGGACGCCGCAGCCGGTGTCGGAAACACGGATCAGAAGCTTTTCCGGCTCCTGCGTAACAGAAACCTTCACCGAGCCGCCCGAACGGTTGTACTTGACTGCATTTTCCGTCAGGTTAAAAAGCAGTCGGTAAATCAGTGCATCACTGCCGATGAGGAAGCCGTCTCCCTCCATCTCCAGCGTAATATTGCGCTTTTCTGCCAAAAGCGCGAGATCTGTGAAGACCTCCTCAACCATCGGGGCAAGCTGAATCTGCTCGTTTCGCGCCACCTGCTGCAAATTACTCATTTCAAGCAGCGTTTTGGTCATCTGTGTCAGCCGCTCCGTCTGTTCCCGCAAAAGTGCAAGAAACTTCGCCGTTTCCGGCAGCATATCGGGATGCTCCGCGGAGAACAGCTCCAGCTGCGCCTGCATCAGTGCCAGCGGCGTGCGCAGTTCGTGGGCAGCGTTGCCGGTGAACTGCCGCTGGGCGGCAAAGGCGTTGTCCAACCGCTCCAGCATCTGATTGAAAGAGTAACTCAGCTGCCGAAACTCCGGCAGAACATTCTCGTTAATCCTCATGTCCGCCAGGTTGTTCAGCTGCACCTTCTCCACCTGAGACACAAAGCTGTGCAGCGGCTTGAGGGCGCGTCCGCTGACAAAATAGGCCAGAACGCCGCTAAGCAGTGTCACCACTGCCGTAATATACCAGTTGGTCATGCGAAAGCGCCCTTGCGCTCCGTTGACAACAATGGTCAGATCCTCATCGGGCGTTACGAGCTGCGGATTAAAGCTCTCTGCGCCTTCACTGTTCATAACAACAGTGTCGCCTCCCTGTAAGGTGTCCGCGATTGTGTCCATATAGTACACACCGGAGGAACAGAGCAGCAGATTCATGGCAACACAGGTGACACCGATGAGCAGGACAGTCATCAGAGTGATGCGCCACTGCAAGGAAAGTCGCTTCATGTTTCCTCTCCTCCCATCAAATAGCCTTCGCCGATGCGATTACGGATGGGGTCAAACCCCAACGCGGCGCGGAGCTTCTTGCGCAGGGCGGAGATATGAACCCGGATAGAATTACTGAAGCTGTCCACGCTGTTATCCCAGACGTGCTCCATCAGCTCTTCCTGACTCACAGGCCGTCCCTGATGTACCATCAGATATTCCAGAATGCCCGTCTCCTTACGTGTGAGTGTCAGGGGCTGCCCGTTGACGGCAGCGGTGCGGGAGCGTGTGTCGAATGTCAGCTCCCCGCAGGTCAGCAACACGGCTTGCTGGGTGAACTGCCGCAATGTCAGGCTGCGGATGCGGGCCTCCAGTTCAGCCAAGTGAAAGGGTTTTGCAAGATAGTCGTTGGCTCCGGCATCCAAGCCCTCAACCTTGTCTTCCACCTCGCCGCGTGCGGAGAGAATCAGCACCCGCGTCTCGCGGTCTGTCTGCCGCAAGGTGCGCAGCACGGTCATGCCGTCCTTTCCCGGCAGGTTCAGATCAAGAAGTACCAAGTCGTAGCGCTCCACACCCAGAAGTTCCAGCGCCTTTTCCCCGTCGTAGCAGTAGTCCACACTGTATGCCAAGCGCCGCAAACTGCGGACAATCGTCTCGCATAGGGCGCGTTCATCTTCAATTACCAAAAGGTGCATAAGAGTCCCCCTTTTCATTTCCTTTTTCTTTATTATAGCAAAAGCAGATAAGATCTGCATTAAATTTTCGTTCTTAACAGGGATTTTATCTTTCCTGTGCTATGATGATGGCAGAAAAAGTGAAAGGGTGATAAAATTGAGCTGTGCAAAAAAAGCAGCGGCGCAGGCCGCGTTGCTGGTTGTGGGTATCGCCATGCTGTGCTTCGGCGCATGGCGCGGCGAGGCCGCGACGGTACTGAGCAAAGCGATTAAATTATGTCTGGAGTGTGTAGGCATTGGGTAAGAAATTTTCGGGCGCGTCACAGATTATGTCCCGCTTCCGCGGCTGGATACAGGCGGGGGCAGCTTTATTGACCAACCTGCACCTGCCGAACTTTCTCAAGGGCAAACTGTACCAAGGCGCAGGGAAAACCGTCTGTGTGCCCGGGCTGAATTGCTACTCCTGCCCGGCAGCCTCCGGCGCTTGTCCCATCGGGGCGTTTCAGGCGGTAGTGGGCTCTTCCAAGTTCAGTTTTTCCTATTATATCACAGGCTCTCTCATTTTGCTGGGAGTCCTGCTGGGACGCTTTATCTGCGGTTTTCTGTGTCCCTTCGGCTGGTTTCAGGAACTGTTGCATAAAATTCCCACGAAGAAGCTTTCCACAAAGAAGCTGAAGCCGCTGACATATCTCAAGTATGCCGTCCTGCTGGTGATGGTCTTCCTGCTGCCGGCGTTCCTTGTGAACGATGTTGGCATGGGAAACCCGTTCTTCTGCAAATACCTCTGCCCCCAAGGCGTGCTGGAGGGAGCCATCCCGCTGTCCCTTGCCAATTCCGGCATCCGGGCGGCGCTGGGAAAGCTGTTTACATGGAAATTCAGCATCCTGCTGTCGGTGATTACGCTGAGCGTGATATTCTACCGCCCCTTCTGCAAGTGGCTGTGTCCGCTGGGAGCGTTTTACGCACTGTTCAACCGGGTATCCCTCTTCCAGATGAAGGTGGATCGGAACAAATGCGTCTCCTGCGGGAAATGCGCCAAGGCCTGCAAAATGGATGTGGACGTGACAAAAACGCCCAACCATACCGAGTGCATCCGCTGCGGGATGTGCATCCGCGCCTGTCCCACCAACGCCGTCAGCTTCCGCTACGGCTTTGGAGACGGCAAAAAAGAACCTGTAAAACCTGCAGATAAATTAAAAACGGAGGAAACAAAATGAACGTAAAGAAAATCATCACACTGCTGCTGGCAGCACTGCTGGTGCTGTCCCTGGCCGCCTGCGGCAAACAGGGCAGCGACAACACGACAAAGCCCGACGGCGAGCCCAAGAACGCCCAGGAGGCGGCCGCTATGTACAAGGACCTGATGGATCAGGAGAATGCCATTCTGATGGAAAACCAGTCCCTTTGGGAGAAGGTGTTCCAGTCCGCCGACAAGGGCATGGCCACGCAGGAGGACGGCAAGAACTACGGTGATTTCCTGCTGGACACCATTGAATCCGCCAAGGACAAGTTTACCGCCGACGAGCTGAAGCTCCTGCGCCAGGGCGGCGAGAAGATCCGGGAGATCGAGCGCACCCTGGCCGCCATTGAGGCCAAGTTCCCCGATGCGGCTCCCAAGGCCCCGGGCAACGGTGACAGCATCCCTGCCGACAGCCCCACGACACCCGGCGACAGCGACAAGACGCAGAAGTTCCCCGCCTTCGAGGGCAAGGACCTCAACGGCAACACCGTCAAGAGCGATGACCTGTTCTCCAAGAATGCCGTCACCGTTGTGAATTTCTGGTTCACCACCTGCAATCCCTGCGTGGGAGAGCTTGCCGAGCTGGACGCGCTGAATAAGGAACTCGCGGAGAAGGGCGGCGCACTCATCGGTGTCAACACCTTCACGCTGGGCGGCGACGAGGCAGCGATTTCTGAGGCGAAGGACGTGCTGGCCAAGAAGGGCGTCACCTATCAGAATGTGTATTTTGACTCAGATGGTGAGGCGGGAAAGTTTGCTGCCAACATCTTTGCTTATCCCACCACCTATGTGGTCGACCGCAACGGCAATATCGTGGGCGACCCCATCGTAGGTGCTATTACGGAAAAGAATCAGGCGGAGGCACTGCAAGCCCAAATCGACAAGGCACTGTCCGCCGATAAGGGCTGACCCAAGATTTTTAGAAAGTGTCTACGATGAAGAAAAAACATCGTAAGCCGGCAGACATTCTGTGCGCCATTGCATCGCCTCTGGCAAGCAAGCACCTATCCTATCGAAATGGCCTTTGAAGGCGAAACCGGAGCATCAGAGGGGGGTTCATCCTTGGAGACCCCTGCTCCATCAAACAGGGATTGGACGAACACCTATTTCTTCAGCGGCGGTTTCGCCGTAAAGTGTTCGCTCTGATCCGCAGCAGAAAAGCGCCGTCTTGGAAGTGATTCCGGGACGGCGCTTTTTACTATCCGCACATTCGATTTCCGCTATTCCTCCTGCTGCTGTGATTACAGAAAGGAACGGGAGGTTATGCGAATGGAGAGATTTGCCGCAGATGAACGATGCCGTTACCTGCGAACATTCCTTTGCGTAATACAATAACCGCAGAATCAAATGAAAACTAAACGGCCTGAGCCCTGTGCAGTACAGGATTCAGACCGTTCAGATCGCTTAATTCTTATTTTGTCTAACTTTTGGGGGGCACTTCACACTGGCGCACCGCTCTTTTTATCACATTTCGCTAAATTCCCGGATGGGGCTTACTTCTTCAGCTTCTGATCCACCACCTCGTGGAGCATGGCGGTGAAGCCCGCCACGGTCATGGCACCCAGATCCTCGCCGGTACGGGTACGGACGGAGACGGTACCCGCCTCCATATCCCGGTCACCCACCACCAGCATATAGGGGATCTTCTCCAGTGTGGCCTCACGGATCTTCTTGCCGATCTTCTCGTTGCGGCTGTCCACCTCCACCCGGAAGCCCTTGCGCCGCAGCTGCTGGGCCTGCTGGGCGCAGTAGTCGGCGGCACGATCGGTGATGGGCAGCAGGCGCACCTGCTCCGGCATCATCCAGGTGGGCAGCGCACCGGCATACTCCTCGATGAGGTAGGCCAGCGTCCGCTCGTAGCAGCCCAGAGAGGTGCGGTGGATGATATACGGCAGAGCCTTATTGCCGTTTTCGTCGATGTAGTACATCCCGAAGCGCTCGGCCAGCAGCATATCGATCTGGATGGTGACCAGCGTATCCTCCTTGCCGTACACGTTCTTATACTGGATATCCAGCTTGGGGCCATAGAAGGCGGCCTCGTCGATGCCGATGGAGTAGTGAACGTCCAGATCCTTCAAAATCTTCTCCATGGTGCTCTGGGCGTGATCCCACTGCTCCGCCGTACCCTCGTACTTGTTGTTGGGGTTGGCGGGATCCCACTGGGAGAACCGGAAGGTACACTTATCCAGCAGACCCACGGTGCCGAGGCAGTACTTGGCCAGCGCCAAGCAGCCCTTGAACTCCTCCTCCAGCTGATCGGGACGCAGCACCAGATGGCCCTCGGAGATGGTGAACTGGCGCACACGGATCAGGCCGTGCATCTCGCCGGAATCCTCGTTGCGGAACAGGGTGGACGTCTCGCCCAGCCGCATGGGCAGGTCACGGTAGGAGCGCTGGCGGTTCAGATACACCTGATACTGGAAGGGGCAGGTCATGGGCCGCAGGGCAAAGCACTCCTTCGTCTCGTCATAGGGGTCGCCCAGCACGAACATACCGTCCAGATAGTGATCCCAGTGGCCGGAAATTTTATACAGGTCCCGCTTGGCCATCAGAGGGGTCTTGGTCAGCAGGTAGCCGGCCTTCTCCTCGGTGTCCTCCACCCAGCGCTGCAGCTGCTGGATGACCCGTGCGCCCTTGGGCAGCAGGATGGGCAGACCCTGACCGATGCAGTCCACGGTGGTGAAGTACTCCAGCTCACGGCCCAGCTTGTTGTGATCCCGCTTCAGAGCCTCCTCCCGCTCCTTCAGGTAGGCGTCCAGCTCCTCCTTCTTGGGGAAGGCCACACCGTAGATACGCTGGAGGGTCTGGCGGCTGCTGTCGCCCCTCCAATAGGCGGCGTTGCAGGCCGTCAGCTTGATGCCGTTGCCCTTGATGCGGCCGGTGGAATCCAGATGGGGGCCGGCGCACAGATCAGTGAACTCGCCCTGCTTATAAAAGGAGATGTGGGCGTCGGCGGGCAGGTCGTTGATGAGCTCCACCTTGTAGGGCTCCTCCCGCTCCTCCATGAACTTCAATGCCTCCTCACGGGGCAGCTCGAAGCGCTCCAGCTTCAGCTTCTCCTTGCAGATCTTCCGCATCTCCGCCTCGATCTGGGCCAGATTCTCCTGTGTGAAGGCAAAGGGTGCGTCCAGATCGTAGTAAAAACCGCCGTCGATGGACGGGCCGATGGCCAGCTTCACCTCCGGCCACAGGCGCTTGACGGCCTGAGCCAGCACGTGGGAGCAGGTGTGCCAATAGGTCTTGCGATACTCCTCGTTTTCAAACGTGTACTTGTTTTCTTCGCTCATGATAGCTTCCTCCTTACTTGGTCGGGGCGGGCAACAAAAAAACCCCGCCCCTGATACGGTTCAGGGGTGAGGTAAAATAGCTTTACTCCACGGTTCCACCCTGCTTACGGAAATTTTTCCGTCGCTCGTGATCTCTGTAACGGGAGAACCCGGCCCGGCCTACTGGTTTCCGTTCGGCGGACGGCTCGGAGGGGGTACCGTTCCGCTTCCCGTCAGATCCCTTGCACCACGGGGGGACCCTCTCTGTGACCTTCTGCGGACAGCTTCCTCGTCTATGCCTTTTTTATACCCCAGAATATAGCACCCCCGGCGGCGGTTGTCAACGGCCTTTTTGAAGTTTTCCCCGGATAAAACAAAAAAAACTACCCTTTTCACAGGAACTGTGCTATGATATAAGAGTATGATTGTCGTTTGATAAGGAGGGGACCTATGCGACATCTGAAACGCCCGGCCCTGTTGGGGCTGTTGCTGCTGGCCTGCCTGCTGCTGGCCGGATGCCAGATGGACAGCACCGTGGAGGAGCTGTTCACCCTGCCCCGCCTGCCCACGGAATACACCACCCTCTCCCGCCAGCTGGATCAGCTGCTGTCGGAGGGCTACGAATACATGGCTCCCACCTCCGGGCGGAACATCCAGTCCCTCCAGATGGTGGACATCGACGGCGACGGGCAGGACGAGGCGCTGGCCTTTTTCCGCCTCAGCAACGGTGAAAAGCCCCTGAAAATTTACGTGTTCCACCCCCGTGAGGACAGCTATGAGCTGGCCTCCATCATCGAGAGCAGCGGCACCGCCATCGACTCCATCTACTATGAGGATCTCACCGGCGACGGTCGGAAGGAGCTGATCGTAGGATGGAAGATCAGCTCCGACGTCCAGACCGTCACCGTCTACGATATGCGGCCCGGCCCGGTGCAGCTGATGCAGAGCAACTACACCCGCCTGTCCTTTCAGGAACTCAACGGCGACGGCATCCCCAGCCTTCTGCTGCTGCGAACCAACAGCGACAACCAACCGGTGGCGGAGTTTTGCAGCTGGCAGGAGGGGGCGCTGTCCGTCTCCCACCGCTGCACCCTGTCCAGCACCATGGCGGAGCTGAATCAGGGCAGTGTGGTCACCGGCAAGCTGGATCAGGACACTCCGGCGGTGTTCATCACCGGCATCAACAGCCAGGGCATCGCCGTGACGGATATCCTCGTCTGGCAGGAGGACGCCGGGCTCGTCAACGCTGCGCTGGACCGCAGCACGGGGCTCTCCACCGCCACGGCTCCCTATCGTCAGCTGACGCCGCAGGACATCAACGGCGACGGCATCACGGAGCTTCCCCGGCCCGACAGCTCCGTCTCCGACACCAAGCAGGCCGACGGCATGGTCTTCTGGGAGCAGTACCGGCCCGACGGCCTTGCCACCGTGGAGCGCACCTATCACTGCCTGTCCGGCGGCTGGTACTTTATCCTGCCGGAGGATTGGACGGGCGATGTCACCGCTCTCGCCTCGGACGCCGGTATCGGTGAGACGCAGGTAACGCTGTCGGTGCAGGGGGAGAAGGCCCTGAGTATCTGCGCCCTTACCGGCGAAAACCGGGAGCGGCGGGCCCTCCGGGGCAATCGGGTGGTACTCAGGCGCCGCACCGGCACCATTTACGCCGCCGAGACCCTCAGTGAGATCTATTCGCTGGATGAGGAGACTCTGCGTCAGAATTTCAACCTGATCGTCCACTCTTGGGACGCCAACTAACGACATAGAAGGAGTAGCTTATGAAAAAAGTTCTGGTTCTGGAGGATGAATCCAGCATCCGCAGCTTTATCGTCATCAATCTGCGCCGTGCCGGTTATGAGGTCATCGAGGCAGGCACCGGCGAGGAGGCGCTGGAGATGCTGCAGCAGCACAGCGATATCCGTGTGGCGCTGCTGGATGTGATGCTCCCCGGCATCGACGGCTTCGAGGTATGCCGCCGCATCCGGGCCACCAACTCCCGCATCGGCATCATCATGCTCACCGCCCGCTCACAGGAGATGGACAAGGTCACGGGCCTGATGACCGGAGCCGACGACTACGTCACTAAGCCCTTCTCCCCCGCCGAGCTGACGGCACGGGTGGACGCCCTTATGCGCCGCAGCGGCGGCAGCATGGAGGAGCACTCCGGCGAGATCAGCCAGCCCCCCTTCCTGCTGAACACCCGCAACCGCACGCTGGAAAAGAACGGCAAGCCCGTGAAGCTGACGCAGGTGGAGTACTCCATCATGCGGATGTTCATGGAGAATCCCGGCAAGGCCCTGTCCCGTGAGGAGATTTTGGATCTGGTGTGGGGCCGGGATTACTTCGGTGAGCTGAAGATCGTGGACGTGAACATCCGCCGCCTGCGGCTGAAGATCGAGGACAACGCCACCAACCCCACTTTCATCAGCACCGTATGGGGCTACGGCTACAAGTGGGACGCCTGATGGCCCCGCAGCAAGGAGGTGACGGTCCATGAAGGAGCGTCTGCGAATACAGGGCCTGCGCAAGCGCTGGATCCTCAACAGCGTGGGGCCTGTGATCCTGATACTGGTGCTGGCGGCCATTCTGGCCTCGGCCACCGTGGCCAACAACTACTACGGCTCCGCCCGCTCCACGCTGGAAGCCAAGGCCAAGGCCGGCGCCGACTACTTCAACTCTTACAGCATGAGCAGCTACAGCGAGTACTACCGCAACGCCTCGCTGTACGCCGCCAGCTTCGACAGCACCCGCATCGAGCTGCAATTCCTGAATCTCTACGGCCGGGTGGATAACTCCACTCAGGGCGTGGCCGCAGGCACGGCTCCCCAGACCCCGGAGATCGCACGGGCGCTGGAGAGCGGCAGCATCGAGGTATTCAGCGGCAAGGACCCCGTCACCGGCGAGTCGGTGATGGCCGTCACTACACCCCTGAAGTTCAACGGCTCCACGGTGGCCCTTATGCGCTACGTCACCGCCACCCGGCAGATCGACCATCAGATCCTTCTGACCATCCTCATCATCAGCGCCATCATCGCCGGGGTCATCTGTCTGGTGCTGATCTCCAGTCTGCTGTTCATCAACAGCGTGGTGGCCCCGGTGGCTGAGGTGACGGACGCCGCCAAGCGCATCTCCAGCGGCAGCTACGGCATCCAGCTGCCCAACCCCTACACCGATGAGATGGGGGAGCTGGTGGACAACATCAACGATATGTCCCTGAAAATCAGCCAGAGTGAGAAGATCCAGACGGAGTTCATCTCCTCCGTGTCCCATGAGCTCCGCACCCCCCTGACGGCCATCAATGGTTGGAGCGAGACACTGCTGGAGGACGACGATCCCGCTCAGCTGCGCCGGGGTCTGCACATTATCCTCAAGGAATCCCGCCGACTCACCAACATGGTGGAGGAGCTGCTGGAGTTCTCCAAGATGCAGGACGGTCGTTTTACCCTCCGCATCGAGGACGTGGACCTGCAGACGGAGTTTGAGGACGCCGTTTACACCTATCAGGAGCTGTTCCGACAGGACGGCATCCGTCTGGAGTATGACGACGACGGCGAACTGTACACCGATCCTATCCCCGGCGATCCGGAACGGCTGAAGCAGGTGCTGTGCAACGTACTGGACAACGCCGCCAAGCACGGTGGCTCCGGCAAGCGCATCATCGCCTCTCTGCGGCGGGAGGCGGACAACTATGTCATCCGCATCCGGGACTTCGGGCCCGGCATCCCCCCGGCGGAGCTGCCCTATGTGAAGCAGAAATTCTACAAGGGCTCCTCCAAGGCCCGTGGCAGCGGCATCGGTCTGGCGGTGTGCGATGAGATCATCACCCGCCACGGCGGCACCTTCGAGATCGGCAACGCCGACGGCGGCGGCGCTCTGGTGACCATTACCCTGCCCATTCCACCCCACACGGAGCATCGATAGAAATAGAACAGTTGTTGCATTTCATTCGGACAAGTGCTATACTTACGGAAAGGAACTTACATCGTCTATGGAACACAAACCCGGTACATTCCGCACCTCCATCGGCGGACAGGCTCTCATTGAGGGCATCCTCATGCGTGGCCCGGAAAAGCAGGCCATTGTGGTGCGCTCCCCGGAGGGCCTTGTGACCAAGGTGGAGGAGCTGACACTTATCAAGGACAAATACCCCATTCTGGGCCTTCCCATCCTGCGGGGGGCCGTGACCTTTCTGGACTCCATGATCCGGGGCGTCAAGGCCCTGATGTTCTCGGCGGACTACTTCCCCGACGACGAGGCCGCCCAGCCCTCCAAGCTGGACCTGTGGCTGGAAAAGCACGTTCCGGCAGAAAAGCTCCAAAACGTGCTGGTATGGGTGTCGGTGCTGCTGTCTCTGGGCATGACGCTGGCGCTGTTCATGCTGCTGCCCACCTTCGTGGCCGGGCTGTTCCGCGCTCAGAACGCCGCCCTCCACAATCTCATTGAGGGCGTCATCAAGGTGGCCATCTTTCTGGCCTATCTGATCCTCTGCTCCAAGCAGAAGGATGTGCGCCGGGTGTTCTGCTACCACGGTGCCGAACACAAGACCATTTTCTGCTATGAGGCGGGCCTGCCCCTGACGGTGGAAAACGCCCGCATCCAGCCCAAGCATCATCCCCGCTGCGGCACCAGTTTCCTCTTCGTGGTCATCATCGTGTCCATCCTGTGCAGCAGCATCGTTTTCAGCTACGTCAACTGGCAGAACATCTGGGTCCGTATCGGGATGCATCTGCTGCTGCTGATCCCGGTGGTGGGCATCACCTATGAATTCAACCGGCTGGTGGGGCGGCATGACAATGCCCTCACACGGGTGCTGTCCGCCCCCGGTATGTGGCTCCAGAATTTCACCGTCAACGAACCGGACGACTCCATGCTGGAGGTGGCCATTGAGGCCTTGAAGCTGGTGCTGCCGGAGGAGAAGGACAAGGACCGCTGGTGAGAAATTCCCGGCCGTTCTCCCCTGAAAAGCTCAAAATATGACAACGGAGCGTATTATGGCGACTACTTACAACAATTTGTATATGGATATCCGGCAGACTCTCCGCCGGGCAGGCATCGAGGCCGCCACGCTGGAGGCCCGTGAGCTGATGTGCTTCGCCTCCGGCAAGACCCGCAGCCAGCTGGTGCGGGATGGGCAGCTGTATGTCCCCCCGGCCATCGAGGAGCGGGCGAGGGATCTGGTGTGCCGCCATCTGACGGGGGAGCCGGTGGCCTACCTCATCGGGGAGTGGGAGTTCTACGGGCTGCCGCTGGACATCTCCGAAAGCGTGCTGATCCCCCGTCCGGACACGGAGACGCTGGTGGATCACGTGGTAGCGTGGCTGCGGCCCCTGCCGGAGTGCCGGGTGCTGGATCTGTGCGCCGGCTCCGGCTGCATCGGTCTGGCCATCGCCAGTCAGGTCCCCGGCGCACGGGTGGTGCTGGGGGAGCTGGACGAGGGGGCCTTGCGGATCTGCCGCCAGAATATCCGCCGCAACAGTCTCAGCGGACAGGTGGTGTCCTTAAAGATGGACGCTCTGTCCGATCCGCCTCCCCGGCTGGGGGATTTTGACTGTCTGGTGTGCAACCCCCCCTACATTCCCTCCGGGGACATCGCCGGACTGGACGTCTCCGTCCGGGACTATGAGCCCCATCTGGCGCTGGACGGCGGGACCGACGGGCTGGACTTCTACCGCAGCGTCTGCCGCCGCTGGCGGGACGTGCTGCACACCGGGAGCCGCCTGGCCTTCGAGGTGGGCATCGGGCAGGCCGACGACGTGCTGCGGCTCATGCGAGGCGAGGGCTTCGGTGAGCTGGAGATCCTGCCGGATCCGGCGGGCATCCCCCGTGTGGTGACGGGCCTGCGCTATCGGGAGGTCTATGCCGACGCCTGATGACCGGCGAAACGACTTTGTAAATCGATGGGCCTCTGCCCATTTACCACGAAAATTTTCATTGATACAGGAGGAAGAAACATGGCAGCGAAGAAAGACAGCTCTATAGCTGCTCCCGTGGTCTCCGACAAGAAAAAGGCGCTGGAGACCGCCATGCAGCAAATCGAAAAAACCTACGGCAAGGGCTCTATCATGCGCTATGGCGACAATGTGCAGCCCAATGTGGAGGCCATCCCCACCGGCTCTTTGGCGCTGGATCTGGCGCTGGGCATCGGCGGCGTGCCCCGTGGCCGCATCATCGAGATCTATGGGCCTGAGTCCTCCGGTAAGACCACGCTGGCTCTGCACGTTCTGGCGCAGGCCCAGAAAATGGGCGGCGAGGTGGCCTTCGTGGATGCCGAGCACGCTCTGGATCCCACCTATGCCCGTGCGCTGGGGGTGAAGATCGAGGATATGCTCATCTCCCAGCCGGACACCGGTGAGCAGGCGCTGGAGATCACCGAGGCGCTGGTGCGCTCCGGGGCCATCGACGTGGTGGTGGTGGACTCCGTGGCCGCTCTGGTCCCCCGTGCCGAGATCGAGGGAGAGATGGGCGACAGCTTCGTGGGGCTCCATGCCAGGCTCATGAGTCAGGCGCTGCGGAAGCTGACGGGCATCATCGCCAAGACCAATACCGTGGTCATCTTCATCAACCAGCTGCGGGAAAAGGTGGGCGTCATGTACGGCAACCCGGAGGTCACCACCGGCGGTCGGGCGCTGAAGTTCTACGCCTCCGTCCGCATCGACGTGCGCCGCATCGAGACGCTGAAGTCCGGCGGCGAGATGATCGGCAACCGCACCCGCGCCAAGGTGGTCAAGAACAAGGTGGCGCCCCCCTTCCGGGAGGCGGAGTTCGATATCATGTATGGCGAGGGCATCAGCAAGCTGGGCGAGATGCTGGATCTGGGCGTGAAGCTGGATCTGGTGCAGAAGAGCGGCTCCTGGTTCAACATGGGCGAGGTGCGTCTGGGTCAGGGCCGTGATGCCGCCAAGCAATATCTGCGGGATCATCCCGACGAGGCCGACGCACTGGAGGCCAACATCCGCCGTGACTTCCACAAGCTGATGAGCAATCAGTCCAAGGTGGCGGCACGGGCCGCAGGCCGTGCGGTGGATGTATCCGCCGACGACTTCGACGATGCGGATTGATCGCATCGAGCCATCCCGCCGCAAGAAGGATCGGGTACTGGTGTTTCTGGAGGGGGGCGACCTGCTGCGGGTGACGGAGCAGGAGCTGCTGGTCTTCGGGCTGCGGCCCGGTCTGGAGCTGCCGGAGCAGCTGTTGGCGCAGGTGGAGCAGTCCGCCAAGCGGTCGGAGATGAAGGCCCGTGGCGCCCGACTCACCGGCAGCCGAATGCTGTCGAAAAAGCAGGTGATGGAGCACCTGACCCGCAAGGGCGGCGACCGGGAGCTGGCGGAGGATACAGCCCAGTGGCTGGAGGAGTTGGGGGCCGTGGACGAGGCGGCCTATGCCGCCGCCATTGCCCGGCACTATGCCGCCATGGGCTACGGCCCCGGCCGGGTGCGGCAGGAGCTGCAGCGCCGTGGCATCCCGCAGGAGCTGTGGGACGATGCGCTGGCCCTGCTGCCGGAGGGCGAGGAGGCCATCGAGCGCTTTATCCGCAGCAAGTGTAAAGGGAAGCCCCTTGATCGAGAGACGCAGCGCAAGCTGGCTGCCGCTCTCCAGCGGCGGGGCTTTTCCTGGCAGGAGATCCGTCCGGTGCTGAACCGTCTGGGCGAGGAAATGGCGGAGGAATAGGGAGGATCCCTTCCCAAAGGTAAATTGCTCCTATGCAAAACCACCTCCGGCGGCATATTTTTGCCGATCATTCTTCTTATTGCCTCCGGCGGCAGCAGATCACATTTTTATCGTCTATCCAGAGAGCATCTCCTTGAATGCTCCTTTGCAAGATCACAAATCCACATACCAAACATCAGAGGAAACACAGCATGAACGTATCATTTATATCTCTGGGCTGCGACAAAAACCGGGTGAACACCGAGCAGATGATGGCCCTGTGCCTACAGGCCGGACATACCGTGCAGGAGGATTGCTCCGGCAGCGACGTGGTGGTCATCAACACCTGCGGCTTCATCGACAGCGCCAAGAGTGAGGCCATCGATACCATTCTGGCGGCGGCGGAGCTGAAGGCCGCCGGTGAGGTGGGCAAAATTCTGGTAACGGGCTGTCTCAGCCAGCGGTATCAGGCGGACATTCTGGAGGAGTTGCCGGAGATCGACGGCATCATGGGGACCGGCTGCTTCGGTGACATCGTCACAGCGCTGGAGCAGGTGGTGAACGGTCAGGAGTGCCGCCATTTTGCCGACATCAACGGCCCCGTGGAGGAGCTGCCCCGTGTGTTGTCCACCCCCCGGCAGTACGCCTATCTCCGCATTGCTGAGGGGTGCAGCAACCGCTGCGCCTACTGCGTGATCCCCTCCCTGCGGGGAAACTACCGCAGCCGCCGGATGGAGGACATTCTGGAGGAGGCCCGTGCGCTGGCGGAGGACGGGGTGCAGGAGTGCATCGTCATCGCTCAGGATATCACTCGCTACGGCGTGGATCTGTACGGAGAGCGGCGGCTTCCGGAGCTGCTGCGGGAGCTGTGCAGGCTTCCCTTCCACTGGGTGCGGCTCCACTATCTCTACCCAGACAATCTCTCCGACCAGCTCATTGACACCATCGCCGAGGAGGCAAAGATCTGCAACTATCTGGATATCCCCATCCAGCACTGCAACGACACCGTTCTCAAGACCATGCGCCGCCGGGAGACCAAGGCCGGGCTGGAGGAGCTGTTCCGCCGGGTGCGGGAGCGCATCCCCGGCGTGGTGCTGCGGACCAGCCTCATCACGGGACTGCCCTATGAGGACGAGGCGGCCTTCGAGGAGCTGTGCGACTTTTTGGGCGAGCAGAAGCTCCAGCGGGTGGGGGCCTTCCCCTACTCTCCGGAGGAGGGAACTCCGGCGGCCAGAATGCTGAACCGGGTGGACACCGAGGAGGCCCAGCGCCGGGCGGAGCTGGTAATGGAGATTCAAACACAGGTCATGGACGAGTTCAACGACAGCCGCATGGGCGACACCGTGGAGGTGCTGTGCGACGGCTATGACGTTCAGGCCATGAGCTATGTGGGCCGCAGCTACGCCGAAAGCCCCGGCATCGACGGGTGCATCTTCTTTACGGCGGAGCGGGATGTGGAGCCCGGAGACTTTGTCATGGTGCGTATCACCGGCGCCATGGACGGCGACCTCACCGGCGAAGCGGTGGAGGAACTTTCTGAGGAGGAATAAAGCTATGCCTATGAACACTGCCAACAAGCTGACCCTTGCACGGGTGTTTATGATCCCGCTGTTTCTTGTGATCGCATACTGGGGCTTCCCCGGCAGCCGCTATGTGGCGCTGGGGGTGTACATTCTGGCCTGCCTGACGGACCTGCTGGACGGGTATGTGGCCCGACACTATAATCAGGTGTCGGACTTTGGCAAGTTTGCCGATCCGCTGGCGGATAAGTGTCTGGTGATGGCGGCGCTGTGCTGGTTCGTGGAGACCGGCGACATGGTGGGCTGGGTACTGGCTGTGGTGCTGCTGCGGGAATTCGCCGTGTCCGGGATGCGGCTCATTGCCGTAGAAAAGGGCCGGGTCATCGCCGCAGGCTGGTCCGGAAAGGTCAAGACCGCCAGCACCATGGTGTGCATCTGCCTGATGCTCTTCGGCATCCCCCACTGGCTGAATCTGGTGTGCCAGGGTATCATTCTGGTGACCACCGTCTACTCCGGCGTGGAGTACTTCGCCAAAAACTGGGACGTGTTTCAGGAGAAGAAGTAATCGGGAACACCAACCGTTTCATCCAAAAAACCAGAGGGGACGCAGCTGTTGCTGCGTCCCCTCTGGTTCTTTTGTAAGCAGGTCAGGACAGTGCGCTCAGATCCACATTGTAGAGCACCTTACTCTTGAAAGAATCGGATATGGACTTGACCTCCACCTCCACCGGCGAGGTGGTGTTGCCCAGCACATATGCACACTGGCACGACAGGGTCACACCGGGCCGGATATCCTTCATATAACTGTCTGAATCATAATTATCGTCCCCCGTTATGATGGTGAAATCCAGTTCAACGCCGTCCTGAAACAGCTGAAAATACAGGCTCTCCATGGCAGACGTGGTCTCGTCGGAGTTGTTGGTGAAATCATAGTCCAGAATGATGGCATCTGCCCCGTCGTAGTCCTTGCCCAAGCGGACTCCGGTGATCTTCACGGCGTAATCGCCCACTTGCCCCTCGCCGGTATTCTGTGCATCACGGCCAGTATCGTCGGCATTGGTGTCCTCTTTGCCCCCGGTGCTGTCATTGCTCTGCTCCCCGGCAGGCGGGTCGGTCTTGTCCTCCACGGGAGCGTCCGCCTGCCCCGGTGTGGGATCGTTGGCCGGGGCGCTGCTGCAGCCCATCAGCAAGAGGGCCAGCACCAGCGATAAAAGCGCTGCAAATAGTCTTTTCATAGAGTCTCTCCTTTCTCATGTTGTCGCCATTATATAACATTTTGTTATTTTTGTCAATAAAACAAAATGTTTTACATATACTTCTTTGTATCTCCCATAAGCGAGGTGCAATATGTATCGAAGGATCCGGGACCTGCGGGAGGACGCCGATCTGCTTCAGAAGGATCTGGCGGCCTATCTGCAATGCACGCAAGTGTGCTACTCCTATTATGAATCGGGGAAACGGGATATCCCCACCGATGTTCTGATCCGGCTGGCCAAGCTCTATCAGGTGAGCACGGACTATCTGCTGGGCCTGACGGACCGGCGTCAACCGTACCCCGCCGGGAAAAGCCGCACTTGACACCGGCGGAAAATCCTGATACCATGTTACCGTAAATAGCACGTTGATCGGAAAGAGTACGCCCGGTGCTCCGGGCAGAGAGGGATGGCCACCGGCTGCAAGCCGTCCTGCGGAGCAAGGGCCGAAAGTGCGTCCGGGAGTGCGGGGGATGCAGACGCCCTCCGGTAGGCCGCCGTCACCGGCCATAGAGCGATAAACGAGAGTGGAACCGTGGAGCAGCCGCTTCGCCTCTCATGCCTGCGGGCATGGGAGGCGTTTTCTGTTCTGCACGGAGCTTTCCGAATTTTGCAGCTAAAATTTGCAGCCAAAAGGAGCTTGACTATGTATCTGTATAATTCTGCCACCCATAAGAAGGAGGAGTTCCGGACCCACACGCCGGGCCACGTGGAGATGTATACCTGCGGCCCCACGGTGTATCACTTTGCCCACATCGGCAACCTCCGCAGCTACATCATGGAGGATGTGCTGGAGAAGTACCTGCGCTATGTGGGCTACGATGTGAACCGGGTCATGAACATCACCGACGTAGGCCACCTGACCTCCGATGCCGACGAGGGCGAGGACAAAATGCTCAAGGGCGCCCGCCGGGAGCACAAGACCGTCATGGAGATCGCCCAGTTCTACACCGACGCCTTCTTCGAGGACTGCCGCAAGCTGAACATCAAGCGCCCCGACGTGGTGCAGCCCGCCACGGGGCTCATTGATGACTACATCCGCATCATCTCCCGCCTGCTGGAGAAGGGCTACGCCTATGTGGCCGGCGGCAACGTGTACTTCGACACCAGCAAGCTGGAGCGGTACTACGTGTTCAACGACCACAACGAGGAGGATCTGGCCGTAGGCGTCCGGGAGGGCGTGGAGGAGGACGTGAACAAGCGCAACAAGAACGACTTTGTGCTGTGGTTCACCAAGTCCAAGTTCGAGGATCAGGCCCTGAAGTGGGATTCCCCGTGGGGCGTGGGCTACCCCGGCTGGCACATCGAGTGCTCCGGCATCTCCATGAAGTACAACGGCGAGTATCTGGATCTCCACTGCGGCGGCGTGGACAACGCCTTCCCCCACCACACCAACGAGATCGCCCAGTCGGAGAGCTATCTGGGCCACCCCTGGTGCCCCCAGTGGTGCCATGTGGCCCACCTCAACACCAGCAGCGGCAAGATGAGCAAGTCCAAGGGCGAGTTCCTGACGGTGTCCCTGCTGGAGGAGAAGGGCTATGTACCGGTGGTATACCGGTTCTTCTGCCTCCAGAGCCACTACCGCAAGAGTCTGGTGTTCAGCTGGGAGAATCTGGACAACGCCGCCGTGGCCTATGGCAAGCTCATCGCCAAGATCGCCGCCCTGCCGGAGGAGGACGGTGCGGTGGATATGGCGGCGGCAGCGCCCTTGCAGCAGAAGTTCCGCACGGCCATGGACAACGACCTGAACACCTCCATGGCGGTGACGGTGCTGTATGACGTGCTGAAGGCCAAGACCAACGGAGCCACCAAGCGGTATGTGCTGGCGGACTTTGACCGGGTGCTGAGTCTGGATCTGCTGGAGAATGCCGCCCGGAAAAAGGCAGAGCAGAAGCAGACCGCTCCGGCCTCCGGCGGGTTCCAGATCGTCAGCGAGAGCGGCGAGACGGACGCTCAGGTGGAGGCTCTGCTGCAGGCCCGCTACGACGCCAAGAAGGCCAAGGACTTCACCGAGGCGGACCGCATCCGGGACGATCTGAAGGCCATGGGCGTGGAGATCACGGACATCCCCGGTGGTGTGCGCTGGAAGAGATAACGCTTCAATAAATCAGGGGAAGGAGAAAGGCACAGCCTTTCTCCTTCCCCTGTTGTTACCATCGATGGCAGGTGTACTTGCCTTGTTCATCGATGGTATGTTGTCGGCACCCTACTCTCCGGCAGTTCTTTCCTCTTTTGTCTCCGACGGCATACTTTTTACCAACAGCCTCTTTCTTGCCTCCGGCACGCAGAGTGACTTCTCCCAAGCGGATACTGCCGAATATCATCTGCATATTCCACCGTCAGGTATTGACAAATCTGCCCGATTTCAGTAATATGATAGAGAAAACAGGCAGAATATTGGAGGAAACGGTATGGAACTGCATCAGGCTGTGGCCGGAAATATTCACCGCATCCGCAAGTCCCAGCGACTGAGTATGGATCGGGCAGCGGAGCTGGCCGGCATCTCTGTGAGTATGTGGGGGCAGGTAGAGCGTGGCAGCGTGAACCCCACGCTGGCGGTACTGGGCAAGATCGCCTCCGGACTCCACGTCCCTCTGGAGCTGCTCATTGAAAACCGTGAGGAGGCTCCCGCCACTCTGTACCGGGCGGTAGACGTGGCCGGGCAGCGGCTCTACGGTGGAAAGGTCATCCGCTATCCCCTGTTCCCCTTTGATACCGACAGCCGCAGCGAGAGCTGCCAGATGGATATTTTCATCAGCGGTGCCTATGAAGCGGCGGACCACGTCCCCGGCTCTCATGTGTACCTGACGGTGCTCAGCGGAACGGTGGAGGTCACCTGCGGCGGCGAAGTGTTCCGACTGGAGAGCCGGGACTGCCTCTCCCTGCCGGGGCAGGCGGAGCGGCAGTATGTCAACGTGGGCAACACCACCGTTCGGCTGCTGGAGTGGATAGTCTACCGTAAGAACGGATGAATAATGTATGAAAAAGGATGAACCATGTTCTCTGTGGTTCATCCTTTTTTGACAGCTGCCGCAAAAAACGTGGGATTTTTCCGGATACCGTGTATGATCCAGTAGAAGCGAAGGGAGGGAGACCGTATGCAGGAGCGGAAGATCATCGCCTTGCTGCGTGAGCGGGGACGAGCAGGGGCTGCACGCCCTGCTGGTACACGATGGGCCGCTGTGCGATACGTCATCGTTCCCATTCTGCGGGACCCTCAGGAGCGGGAGGAGTGTCTTTCCGAGGTGACCATGCGGGTCTGGGAGAAAATCGATACCTTTCAGGAGGAGCGGGGAAGCTGGAATGGCTGGCTGACCTCCCTCACCCGTCATGCGGCGCTGAATCACGCCCGGCGGATCTCCCGGCACGGCGGGGCCGAGGCCCTGTCGGAGGATCCCCCCTCCCCGGAGCTGACGCCGGAGGAAGTGCTTTTGCGTCAGGAGCGGCAGACCGCCCTGGGGACGAATCTCTGGGGACTGAACTACCTTTTGCCCGGCATCGGGCTGGTGCTGATGCTACTGGGCTTCCGGCTCCTGCGGCGGGAGGAGATCGAGGCCTGTCGTGGGGCCATACAGGTGGTGGTCAGCGTTCAGGAGTTCGACCAGGAGGGAGGCTTCTGCCGAAGCAGCGGCTCCAACCCGCTGTGCATAACCGGGGTACGGGTAAAGCTGACGGGAGAGCCTGCCGGCTGGATGATCTTCCACCACTTTCTCTGGAACACGGCCCCGCCCTTCCATGGGACAGCCGCCATACAGCTCTGCCGGTATACCAGTCGGATGAGCTGTGGAGCGCCGCCGGAGAGGTCGCCGGCCGGGTTCTGTACGATCGGGACGGGGAGACCTTCTGGGCGCCCTACCACTCTCTGGAGGAGGATAGCTCCCCCTACGGATATCAGGGCATCTATGGACAGCGGGACATTTTCGGGACATTTTCTCGGTCCACTGCGGCGCAGCACGGGCGGGGCTATGTGGTCTATGCCGCCGATGGAATTCCTCACGCAGAATACCGAAATGTGCCGGATAGCCGGTTCAATTACAGCTATCCGTACAGATTTCTGCAATACCCGGCAAAAACGGCACTGGAAAACCGGATGTCCGATCATGGGGCATTTCGGACCGTCTGGAGCGATCTGCGCTACGGCCCCGAAGTAACTCCACCTGTCATCAAGAAGAGCGATCAGCGGAATGACCCTCCGGCAAAAGCCGGAGGGTCATTCTGATATTTTTCATTCGATAGTCTGCCGACCGGCAACGGAAGCAGAATAAAAAAAATGGAAATTCACGGTTTATAGGATAAGTCATTTGGCAAGCCACCTCACCCGGCACGGTGCCGCATTTGGTAAGGCGGCCCATCTGGCAGGGTGTTCTACTCGGCAGGGTACACCATCTGGCAGGGTACACCATCTGGCAGGGTACACCATCTGGCAGGACACCATCTGGCAGGACACCTCATTGAGCAAGGCGTTCCAACCGGCACACACCGTTCGGAAAGATCTGCCGATTCGGGGATGGCAGCGTTACGGGCGCACCTGCGGAAGACTGGCGGCGGCCACGGACTGTCCGATGCGGCGGAAGCGATCGTCCGGCAGCAGCACCTCCAGCGGCAACTGAGGGTACTCCTCCGCCAGCACACGGCGGCAGGTCTCCGTCATCCACTCCCCGCCGATACCGGAGGCCACACGGCCCAGCACCATCACATGGCGCAGCGGGTAAATTGCAGCGTACAGGGCCAGCGTATGGGCAAGGCACACCCCCATATCCCGGAAGATCCTCCGGGCAGCGGGATGGCCCTGCCGGGCCAGCTCCTGCACCTGCCGCAGCTGTTGAGCCGGGGGCAGGGCCGCATCTGTGGGAACTCCGGCGGCAGCGGCCAGCCGGATCACGGCGTCCTGCGAAAAGTACTGCCCCCCTACGCCGGTATCACCGGACCACGGGTCTCTGGGGGCCATCTCCCCCAAATCCACCGGCGCAAAGGCCAGCTCATTGAGCCAGCCGGAGACACGGCCCTGTGCATCCACATAGCCCGCCGCCTGACTGGTCCCCATAGCGATGCCCATGACGGGGCCGGTGCCGAGACTCATATAGCCCGCCAGCGCCGTGACATCGCCGTCGTTGGCCACCGCCAGCGGGACATTCCCCATGGCGGCTGCGGCTCTGCGGTAGAGGGTACGTCCCTCCTGTTGGCGCTCCGGCGGGACGGCAGCCAGCAGCGCCGACACCATCAGCTCGTCTCCCCGGACGATGCCGGCGGTGGAGACGCCGATGGCATCCACACGGGGCAGATGGGCCGCCGCCGTGCGAAGGGCGCAGAGTACCTCCCGCTGATGATACCGGGGGTCGGCGGCGGTCTTGGGGTGCCAGACCACCTCCTCGGAGTAGACGGTGCGGCCATCCACCACGGCGGAGACCTTGCGGTCAGAGCCGCCGGCGTCAAAGCCGATGCGGCAGCCCTCCAGATGCCCGCCTATGGGGCGGGCCGCCGGTCGGGGCTTCGGGAAGCGCTCCCCCGCCGCCTCCACGCAAAATGGGCGGCCGTACACCGTCTCCATCATGGCCACGTCAAAGGCACGGGAGCCGTGGGGGCTGAAGATCTCCCCCAACTGGGAGATCAGAACTCCGTCCCCCTGCAGCGTCACCCGCCATCCTCCGACGCTCCACAGCAGCAGCTTGATGGTGCGCTCCAGATACCGCAGATCGGCAGGGCTCCCGCCACGGATGCGTGTCTCATACACCACGGTGCCGCTCCCCTCCACGGCGATGCGGAAGGGCTGGCGGGCTTGGGACAGATAGGCCGTCCGCCACGGGGCAAAGGGCAGAAAGTCCGGCTGCAGGCAGGGGACATTTTTTACGGAAAACGGGATGCCCAGATACTCCATAGCAGACTCCTCCTTACGGGCGCTCTATTGGCAGTCCTCCGCCGGCTGTTCCTCCGGACGGCGGGCGGTGTCCACGGCGCCCCGGTACACCACCAGCCGGTCATAGACATATTCCGTGACCAGATTCAGCACCATGTTCAAAAACGTCACCAGATACTCGTTCCAATGGAGGGTATCCGCCAGATAGCTGCCCAGCAGGGTGGACAGGGGCGTGAAGGCACAGTAGTACAGCAGCACCAGCGCCATGGCCTGTGGGACGTTGTTGGCGCTCTGGAAGGTGAACTTTCGGTTCAGGGTGAAGTTCCACAGCACCGAGAGGGTCAGAGCGATGAGATAGCAGGGCCAGTAGCTCCCGTGCAGCAGCTCATTGAGCAGGGCAAAGGAGGCCATTTCGATGGCCCCTGCGGAGATGGAGAACAGGGTGAATTTCAGCACCCGGCCCCACTCTCTTTTGTTTTTCATGGGGTAAGTCGTTCCTTTCTGCGGGTCACTGGTTGGCCTTGCGGAGAAGGGTCTCCCACTCCTTCACGATGGAGCGGTCGGTGAAGTAGTCGATCCGCATGGCCTTGCGGACCTGCGCCAGCGTCTCGTTGGTGGTCTCCGCCGCCTTGACGGTGCCGGCGGCGAGGATATCGTACACCGTGTCGATGTCCTTCGCCCATCTGGCTCGCTCCTCCCGGATGGGGGCCAGCGTCTCCTCCAGCACGTTGAAGAGGAATTTCTTGCAGGTGCCGTCCCCCAGGCCACCCCGACGGTAGTGGGCCTTCATCTCCTCCAGATTGGCGTAGTCCGGCAGGAACTCCGCAAAATGCTCGTCGGTGCAGAAGGCATCCAGATAGGTGAACACCACGTTGCCCTCGGTGTGGCCCGGATCGCTGATCTGGAGGTGGAGGGGGTCGGTGAACATCTTTCCGTTGATCTGTTTTTTCACCACGGCGGCACTGTCGGACAGGTAGATGCAGTTGCCAAGGGATTTGCTCATTTTGGCCTTGCCGTCTACGCCCGGCAGACGGCGCTGCATCTCGTTTTCCGGGATCATGGCGGTGGGCATGGTCAGCGTCTCGCCATAGATGCGGTTGAACTTCTCCACGATCTCACGGGTCTGCTCCAGCATGGGAAGCTGATCCTCGCCCACAGGCACCACGTTGGCGTGGAAGGCCGTGATATCGGCGGCCTGAGAGACGGGATAGGCGAAAAAGCCCACCGGCAGGCCCTCGTCGGCAAAGCCCCGCATCTGGATCTCGGACTTCACCGTGGGGTTGCGGGAGAGACGTGCCGTGGTGACCAGATTCATATAGTAAAAGGTCAGGGCATGGAGCGCCGGGAGGGTGGACTGCACGCAGATGGTGGACTTGGTGGGGTCGATGCCCACGGAGAGGTAGTCCAGCACGACGTTGATGATATTCTCCCGGATCTTGCCGGGGTTGTCGGCGTTGTCGGTCAGGGCCTGATCGTCGGCGATGAGGATGTTGATCTCGTCGAAGCGGCCGGAATTCTGAAGCTCCACCCGGCGCTTCAGGGAGCCCACATAGTGGCCCAGATGCAGGCGGCCGGTGGGACGGTCGCCGGTAAGAATGATGTTTTTCATGGTGATCCCTCCGCAAATCTTCGTTTGCTGTATGATGTCAGGATATTATACCACAGGTGCGCCGATTTTTCCAACAGAAAAATTGGGGGATGGGGGGTAGCATCTCCTTCTATGGGTGTGCTAACATGGGGGCAAGGAGGTGTTCTTTATGGAACTAAAAATTCTTGATTACCTGATTGAACACGGCGGACATACGTCATATGGGGATATTCTTAACACATTTTCCCCCATCCTTGAAACGGCTGGCTTTTTGCGGACCCTTAAAAAGGGAAATTTTATCACCGGAGATTTTAAATCTTTTTCCAATGTTTCTATTACACTGGAAGGTCGTGCCTATCATTTGAGTCTCCAACAACAGGCCCATCAGCGTGCCGCAGAAATTAACGAAAATCGTGCCATCCAGAAACAAAACTATCGCTTTAATAAGCAGAATATTCTTATAGCTTTGAGTGCCGCTATCTTCACATTTCTTTCACTTGTATTAGCTGTTTATAACACCTTTTCTAACAGTTACGAATCGTTACAGGTTTTTTTAAAAGTCATAGGTGTCCTTAAAGATTCATAATGAAATAAGGCCCTACTACATTGTTTTTCATAAGCACACACTCTCTATACTGCAAGGAAAGGGGCGTGTGAGGGGGAAAC